>ERZ791914.3-NODE-3-length-272451-cov-35.907627_pt1 | contig 272451 bp, 254 predicted proteins | sample MGYA00510140_ERZ791914 | MGnify/ENA primary metagenome ERZ791914 (study PRJEB30046, sample SAMN00792079) | human gut metagenome | study: EMG produced TPA metagenomics assembly of the A metagenome-wide association study of gut microbiota in type 2... | reverse complement strand
CAGTAAAAACCATCTCGTTACTAAGGTCTAACTTTTTGGGGTCACATCATGCACAGAACGTGCAACAACCTCTTTCTCACCCTTTCACCTTTTTCAGCAGCTCTGGGAACGGGGCCAGGACACGGGGCAGGATCCCGTTCATGCAGGCGATGGCGATGCCATAGTTGGTCATGGGCACCTGCTGGTTTTCCGCGGCGCTCTGGCGGTACGCCACTTCCTGGGCGTTGAGCATGCAGGCACCGCAGTGGACGACCAGCTTAAAGGGAGACAGGTCATCGGGGAAGCCTTTGCCGCTGCTGTAATGGAATTCCGGTTCCGCTCCCGAGTAGTTCCGGATCCAGTTGGGCAGCTTTACGGTACCGATGTCATTGCACTGCCGGTGGTGGGTACATCCTTCGGAAATCAGCACAGGATCTCCATCCTTCAGTTTTTTCAGCTGGAGGGCTCCATCGATGAAGGAAGAAAGCTGGCCTTTGTACCGGGCGAAGAGGATGGAGAAACTGGTGAGCCGGATCTCTGGAGGGACCATTTGGTCCACAATATGGAAGGCCTGGCTGTCGGTGACCACCAGGCTGATCTTTTTGCCCAAGAGATCGATCACTCCAGGCAGTTCCTGTGGCTGGACCACCACCGCACTGCAGTGGCCGTCCAAAAGTTCCCGGATGGCCTGCTGCTGGGGCAGGATCAGTCGGCCCTTAGGGGCGGATTCATCGCAGGGGACCACCAGTACCACCAGGGCATGGGGTTCCAACAGATCCAGGAGCAGGGGCTTCTTCTTTTCTTCCTTGCCCAAAGCTTGGGAAATCCGTTCCTTCAGTTCCCAGATCCGTGTACCGGCACTGGCACTGACCAACATGCTGTGGTCCTTCAGCTCTTCCGGAAGGGTAAAGGCAGGGACCAGGTCGCATTTGTTGAACACCACCAGATAGGGGATCTTCCGGGCCTGGATCTCCTGGAGCAGTTTCCTGTCAAAAGCATTCAGTCCGCTGGCGGCATCCACCACCAGGAGAGCGATATCCGTGCTGCGGAGTACCAGGCGGGCTTTTTCGATCCGGGACTGGCCCAGATCGCTGTCGTCATCCATCCCTGGGGTATCTGTCAGCAGGACGGGTCCCAGGGGCAGGATCTCCATGGCTTTGGAGACCGGATCGGTGGTGGTCCCTTTGAAATCCGAGACGATGGCCAGGTCCTGGCCGGTGATGGCGTTGATCAGGGATGATTTCCCTGCGTTCCGGCAGCCGAACAGACCGATGTGGATCCGTTCGCTGGAAGGGGTGGCATTGAGAGAAGCAGGCATGGAAAGTTCCTCCTTTGGAAAGCAAAAAATAAATACCGAACAATCGGCAGAATGTATTTGGAAATTGTTTCAATTTATCATACAATAATCTTTCGTCCGGTGCAAGTCTTTGCCCCCTTGATTTTTCAGACAGTTTCCATGTATACTTATTAGCGTTTGTAGGCGGACTTTTTTCTTCATTAATTTCTTTCCGGTCCGTCTGGAAATCTTTGTCTTTCATGGCATCTTCTTTTTTATCAGATATCATTTTCATCAGCATGGACTGCAGCAAGGGATGTGAAAGAGACATGGAACAGATCTATTGTGCCGCATTGACATCGCTCCTCAATTATGACGCCCCTCTCTGGGTGCCCCGGTTCCGGGAGATTTTCGGTTCCTGCCGGGCTGCCTGGGAAGCTGGGCGGAAGGATCTGGCCGGCGCCGGCCTCCTTTCCCGGGAACTTTCCCAAGTTTGGGATTCCGCCCGGAAGGAAGCCCTGCCGGAGCGGATCTATGACTACTGCCAAAAGCATCAGGTACGCCTCTTGGGCCGCTGGAGCCCGGGCTATCCTCCTCTTCTGGCACAGCTTTCCGCGCCTCCTCCGGTGCTCTACTGCAAAGGGGAGCTTCCGGAAGAGGAAAGCGCCCTGGCCATCGTAGGGTCCCGGAAAGCCACCGATTACGGACTGGGAGCGGCCGGACAGTTTGCCCGGGCGGCAGCGGCAGAAGGGGTGCCTGTAATCAGCGGCGGCGCCTACGGCATCGATGCGGCGGCCCATCGGGCGGCCCTGGATGCAGGGGGCAAGACGGTGGCCGTCCTGGGAGGCGGCCTGGAAGAACTGTATCCCCGCCGGCACCTGCGGCTTTTCGACCGGATCTGCCAAGAGGGGGCCCTGGTGACGGAATATGATCCCTGGACACCGCCCCTGCCCCAGAATTTCCCTCTGCGGAACCGGATCATCGTGGGCCTTTCCAAGGCTGTCCTGGTGGTGGAGGCCGCCATCCGCAGCGGAGCCATGAGTACGGCCCATGCGGCCGTCGATGAGAACCGGGAGCTCTTTGCCGTCCCCGGTCCCATTTCTTCCGAGACCAGCCAGGGGACCCACCGGCTGTTGAAGCAGGGCGCCAGGCTGGCCGATGACCCGGAAGAGATCCTGGAGTTCCTGCTGGGCCCCCGGGCAGAGCGGATCCCTCGCCAGGCGGCAGAGACCGATCTGTTCCGGGACCTGTCCCCGTCCGAACAGAAAAAAGCCAGGGCCCTCTGCACCTGGCTCCAGAAACACCAGGGCCGTTCCCTGGAAGAAATTGCCGACCATTTCCCCTGGCCGCTGCCCGTCCTCAGTACCCTCCTCCTGGAGCTGGAACTGATGGGCCGGGTCCAGCGGAACAGCCGGAATCGCTATAATGCAGTATAGGAGGAGAAAATCGTGACAAACAAACTGGTCATTGTGGAATCCCCTACGAAAGCCAAAACCATTGAAAAGTTCCTGGGTAAAACCTTTACAGTCCGCGCCTCCATGGGGCATCTGCGGGACCTGCCCAAGAGCCAGTTCGGTGTCGACGTAGAGCATGATTTCACTCCCAAATACATCAACATCCGGGGCAAGGGTCCTTTGATCAAGGAACTGAAGACACTGGCCAAGAAAGCCGACAAGATCTATCTGGCAACGGACCCGGACCGGGAGGGGGAAGCCATCGCTTGGCACCTGAGTTATATCCTGGGAGTGGACCCGGCGGCACCTTGCCGGATCTCTTTCCACGAAATCACTCAGACGGCCATCAAGGGGGCTCTGAAAGATCCTCATTCCATCGATATGGATAAAGTGGATGCCCAGCAGGCCCGCCGGATCTTGGACCGGATCGTAGGGTACCAGCTGAGCCCCCTGCTCTGGCGGAAGGTACGGAAAGGCCTCAGCGCCGGCCGTGTCCAGAGTGTGGCGGTGAAGATCATCTGTGATCGGCAGAAAGCCATCGATGATTTCGAACCGGAGGAATACTGGACGGTTTCCGTAGTCCTGGCTCCTGGGAAGACCCCCAAGATCACGGCGGATGTGACCAAGAAAGACGGGAAGAAACTGGAGATCCATAACCAGGCAGAAGCCCAGCAGGTCACAGAAGATCTGAAAAAGGCCCATTACCAGGTCACGGACTGCTCCGTACGGGACCGGCTGCGGAAGCCGGCGCCCCCCTTCACCACCAGCAGCCTCCAGCAGGAAGCCAACAAGCGGCTGAATTTTTCCACCAAGAAAGTCATGATGCTGGCCCAGCAGCTGTATGAAGGGGTCACCCTGGGCCGGAAGGGCTCCATCGGCCTCATCACCTACATGCGTACGGACTCGGTCCATCTGGCCGAGGCTGCCGTGGCAGAGATCCGGGGCTATGTCGGAGAAAATTACGGGGATGCCTACCTGCCCAAGAAGCCCAATGTATACAGCAGCCGGAAAAACGCCCAGGAAGCCCATGAAGCCATCCGTCCCACTAGTGTGGAACGGACCCCGGAAGAGATGAGCAAATATCTGGACCGGGATCAGCTGCGGCTCTATACCCTGATCTGGAAGCGGACCGTGGCCAGCCAGATGGCCAGCAGCGTCAGCACCCTGACCACCCTCACCATCAGCGGGGACAAGTACGAACTGAAAGCCACCGGTTCGGTGGTGAAGTTCGATGGATTCCTGAAACTGGCGGATCGGAAAGATGAAGAAAAGGACAAGAAAGTCCCGGCCCTGGAGAAGGGGACGGCCCTGGATCTGATCCGGCTCAACGAAGCGGTACAGCATTTCACAGAACCCCCAGCCAACTTCACAGAAGCCACTTTGGTCAAAGAACTGGAAGAAAAAGGCATCGGCCGGCCCAGCACCTATTCTCCCATCATCCAGACCATCCTGGCCAGAGGATATGTGGCCAAGGAAGGGAAGAAACTCCTGCCCACGGAGCTGGGGAAACTGACCATCGACATGCTGACCCAGTATTTCTCTCCCTTCATCGATGTGCCCTTCAGTGCCCATATGGAAAACGAACTGGATGCCATCAGTGAACACAAGACCGATAAAGAGACGGTGCTCCGGGAATTCTACGGGCCTTTCGAGAAAGCCCTGAAAGTGGCGGACGAAAACATCCCCGTGGTGGAACAGCCGGTAATCGTCAGCGATGTGAAATGCGAGAAATGCGGCCGTTTCATGGTGGTGAAGGAAGGGCGCCACGGCAAATTCCTGGCCTGCCCTGGGTTCCCGGAATGCCGGAACACCAAACCCATCTTGGTAAAGGTGGGGGTGAAGTGCCCCCAGTGCGGCGGAGACCTGATCGAACGGCACAGCAAGACGGGACGCCTGTTCTACGGCTGTTCCAATTACCCCACCTGCCGGTTCACGTCCTGGGACAAGCCCACTACAGAAACCTGCCCCCAGTGCGGCAGCATGATGGTGGAACACCGGGAGCGGAACGGGAAGACCGTGCTCCACTGCAGCAACGAGAAATGTCCCAATGCTTCTTTGAAGAAAAAATAGAAAGGAAATTTCCATGGCTATCCATATCATCGGGGCGGGGCTGGCCGGCTGCGAGGCAGCCTGGCAGCTGACCCGGCGGGGGATCCCGGTGATCCTCCACGAGATGCGTCCGGGGAAAAGCGACCCGGCCCATCACACCCCCTATTACAGCGAACTGGTCTGCAGCAACTCTCTGCGGGCCAACAATATCGAAAATGCCGTCGGTCTCCTGAAAGAAGAGATGCGTCGGCTGGATTCCCTCATCATCGCAGCTACCGATGCCCATCAGGTGCCGGCGGGAGGCGCCCTGGCCGTGGACCGGGAAGGGTTCGCCCAGGCAGTGACCCGGGCCATCCGGGAAAATCCCCTGATCACCGTGGTGGAAGAGGAAGTCACCGACTACAGCCGGTTCACGCCGGAAGACTATGTGATCACCGCCTCCGGTCCCCTGACCAGCGGTGCCTTGGCAGAAGCCATCCAGCAGCTGGTCCAGAAGGATTACTTCCATTTCTTCGATGCGGCCGCTCCCATCGTCACCCTGGAATCCCTGGACCAGGAGAAGGTGTATAAGGCATCCCGGTATGACAAAGGGGAAGCAGCCTATTACAACTGCCCCTTTACCCGGGAGGAATACCTCCGGTTCTGGAACGAGCTCTGCCAGGCGGAAACTGCACCGGTGAAAGATTTCGAACATAATGTGTTTGAAGCTTGCATGCCCATCGAGGAAATGGCCCTGCGGGGAGAGGATACCATGCGGTTCGGTCCTCTGAAACCGGTGGGGCTGCCCGATCCCCGGACCGGGGAGGATCCCTATGCGGTGGTCCAGCTGCGCCAGGACAACGGCGCCGGGACCTTATACAACATTGTGGGGTTCCAGACCCATCTGAAGTGGCCGGAACAGAAGCGGGTGTTCCGTCTGATCCCTGGTTTGGAAAATGCGGAGTTCGTCCGCTATGGGGTGATGCATAAAAATTCCTACCTGAACAGCCCCCTGCTGCTGGCCCCGGACTATTCCCTCCGGGAGCGTCCCCATTTTTATTTCGCCGGCCAGATGACTGGGGTGGAAGGGTATGTGGAAAGTGCCGCCTCTGGGCTGGCCGCAGGCATCTATGCGGCCCGGGCCATGGCAGGGAAACCGCGGGTGCTCTTCCCCCGGGAAACGGCCATAGGGGCTTTGAGCTGCTATATCAGCAATCCGGAGGTGAAGCATTTCCAGCCCATGAACATCAATTTCGGGTTGATCGCACCTTGGGACGGTCCCAGGATCCGGGGCAAAAAAGAAAAAAATGCGGCCATTGCAGCCCGAAGTCTAAACTTTCTTGAAAGTGTAAAAAATGACTTGCATGATTAGTCTGAATATGGTAGTATGAATTGTCGGGAATTCAATACAATTCGTACAATTTGAGGTGTGCCATGGAACGGAAGAGAAACATGGAACCGAAATTGAACAATGGACAGCTGGTGGAGGCTTTTGCTTCTTATCTGGAAGTGGAAAAAGATGATTCACCCTTGACCATTGCCAATTATGAGGCGGATATCCGGCATTTCACGGACTTTATGGCAACCCGGTCCGAAGATGCCAGCTGGCCTGCCATCACGGTCCTGGATATCCGTTCCTACCTGGCACTGATGCATGATGCGAAACTTGCGCGGCGGACCATTGCCCGGCGGATTTCTTCGCTCCGTTCCTTCTACCGATATCTGCGCCGGGAGGGAATCGTCCGGACCAATCCGTTTGCCAAGGTACGGACCCCGAAACTGGAAAAGAAGCTGCCTGTATTTTTGGAAGAATTCGAAATCAATCTGCTGCTGCGGATGCCAGATGTGCAAACTGTCCTGGGCCGCCGGGACAGGGCGATCCTGGAATTCCTCTATTCCACAGGCTGCCGGGTTTCAGAACTGGTGGGACTTACTATGACCCGCGTGGATCTGGGCAATCGGTATGCGGTACTCATGGGGAAAGGCCATAAGGAACGGCTGGTGCCTTTGGGCCATCCCTGCGTCCGGGCCCTGGAAGCCTATCTCACCGGGAGCCGGGGCGTAGTGATGCGGAAGTACCATGTGCCGCCTCATGCCTTTGTGTTCGTGAACAGCCGGGGGACTCCCCTGAGTGCACGGAGTGTACGGAGAATCCTGGATAAATATGTGGAAATGACGGCCATGCAGAAGCATGTGAGCCCCCATACCATCCGGCATACCTTTGCCACCCATCTGCTGGATCATGGGGCGGATCTGCGGGCTGTACAAGAACTATTGGGACATGTGAGTTTATCCACGACACAGATTTACACTCATGTGACGGCGGAACGTCTCACTGCCGTCTATGAGAAACATCATCCAAGGGCCTAGGGAGGGAATTTTATGTTAGCTTTATTGGAAAAAACGCGTATGATCAACAAACTGCTGCAGAACACGGAAACGGTCAGCTACAAAAAAATGGCTGAAGTACTGAAAGACGTGATCAAGGCGAACATCTACATCGTATCCTGCGATGGGGAACTGCTGGGGTATTCCATCCTGGACGGTTTCGAATGTGAGCTGATGATCAAAAAAGTGCTGGATGTGGGCCGTTTCCCTGCTGAATATGTGAAATGGCTGGAAGGGATCCGGGAGACTTCTTCCAACTACCGCCTGGTGAAGAACATGTGCGCTTTCAGCGAAGGCACCAAATGTCTCTTTGAAAGCAAATATACTACGGTTGTGCCCATTTTCGGGAATGGCGTCCGTCTGGGGACCCTGATCCTGGGTAAATTCAAGAAGGAATTCGTGGATTCCGACCTGCTGCTGTCCGAATATGCTGCAACGGTCATCGGGATGCAGCTGCTCCATGACAAAGCCATGCACATCGAGGAAGCCAGCCGGAAGAAAGCCATGGTCCAGATTGCTTTCTCCAATTTGAGCTACAGCGAACTGGAAGCCATTTCTGAGATCCTCAAGGCACTGCCTGGGGATGAAGGACTGCTGGTGGCCAGCAAGATTGCCGACCAGGCTGGGATTACCCGCAGCGTGATCGTCAACGCCCTGCGGAAATTCGAAAGTGCCGGGGTGCTGGAAACCGAATCCCTGGGGATGAAGGGGACCTATGTGCGGATCCTCAACGAATACCTGCGGGATGGGCTGAAGGAACACAAGAAATAAACAAGGATTTTCCTGGAAAGGGCCGAACTGCCAGATGCAGTTTGACCCTTTTTCTGCTTTATGGTAGTATGATAAGAATATGGGGCTGTTGTCTGTGCAACAGCCCCGTCAGCGGTCAGCTGTCAACGGTCAGCAGCCGAATGCGGCCAGCTGCGCTGGCTTTGACTTTAAGGAATCTACACTGAAGGAAAGGATTTTTTCCATGCTCAATCTGGATGCGTCTCTGATCTACCGGATCCCGGCTCTCCTTTTTACCATCACGGTCCATGAATATGCCCATGGGGCCATGTCCTCCAGCCTGGGGGACCCTACCCCGGAAGCGGACGGCCGGCTGACTATGAACCCTCTGGCCCATCTGGATCTGATCGGGTCCCTGATGCTGCTTTTGGTGGGCTTCGGCTGGGCCAAACCGGTCCGGGTGGATCCCCGGTATTATCCCGATATGCGGAAAGGGATGCTGCAGGTGGCCTTTGCCGGACCGGGCAGCAACCTGTTCGTGACTTTTCTGGCCATGCTGCTCCAATTGGTCTTTGCCCGGTATTTCAATGCAGGGCGCGGGGTCCTGCTGTTTTTGAACTGGCTGATGCTCTACAATGTGTGGTTCGCCTTTTTCAATTTGCTCCCCATCCCGCCTATGGACGGCTACAATGTGCTCCGGACCCTGCTTCCCTATGATAAGGCAGCTGCCTACGAACGGCTGGTGGGGCCTTATGTCAACCTGATCCTCATCGTCCTGTGCTTCACCGGCGTCGTGAGCGTGGTGATCACGCCTCTTTCCACCCTGTATCTCCGGCTGTGCCGGGCAATCCTGTCCCTGGTGCTGTTCTAACGAAAGAGGGAAGAAGGCGGCAGCGTGTACCAAGTGAAACTGGCGGATTTCGAAGGACCCCTGGACCTTCTGATCCATCTCATCGAAAAAGACAAAATCGATATCTATGATATCCCCATCGTATCTGTGACGGAGCAGTACATTGCCTACATCAATGCCATGCAGGAATACAGCCTGGAAGTGGCCAGCGAATTCCTGCTGATGGCAGCCATGCTGCTCCAGATCAAATCCCGGATGCTCCTGCCCAAAGATCCGGAAGAAGAGGGTGAGGAGGAAGCGGATCCCCGGCAGATGCTGGTTTCCATGCTGGTGGAATACCGGAAGACAAAAAAGCAGGCCCAGGCCCTGCGGGAATGCCTCCAGCGGGCCAGCCTCCAGGCGGCCCGGCCGCCCCTTCCCTTGGGGAAGGCTCTCCAGAAGGTGAAACGGTACGGACTGGCGGATCTGCTCCGGGCCTTGGCGGGGCTGCTGCCCCGGCACGAAGAGGAAGATGCGGTGATCCCCCGGCAGGAATTCCCGGTCCAGGAACGGATGGAGGCCATCCGCATGGCTTTGGAGAAAACCGGGAAAGGACTGGATTTCCGGCAGCTGCTGGGGGACCGGAAAAACCATAGTGAAATCATTTCTACTTTCCTGGCGGTGCTGGAACTGCTGCGCCTGAAGGAAATCGATTTGATCCAGGAGGAACCTTTTGGACCCATGGTCCTGGAGCCCCGGAAGGAGGGAACCTATGAAACTGAAGAAAACCGCTGAATTGGAAGCCCTGCTCTTTGCCAGCGGCGACCCTCTGACCCTGGAACGAGCGGCCGGCGCCCTGCTTTGCACCACAGGGGAAGCGGCGGACCTCCTGGAACAGCTCCAGCAGGAGTACCGGAAGGAAAACCGGGGCATCGAACTGCGGAAAGCAGCAGGCGGCTGGCAGCTAGTGACCAAAAAAGAAACAGCTGGACTGATCCGCCGTCTCCAGGAAAAACAAGAGGTCAAGCTCTCCAACGCGGCTATGGAAACCCTGGCCATCGTGGCTTTCCGGCAGCCGGTGACCAAAAGCGAAATGGAAGCCATCCGGGGCGTGAAAGTGGACGGAGTCCTGGGGAATCTGGTAGAACTGGGACTGATCGCTGAAGTAGGACGGAAGGAAGCCCTGGGGCGCCCGATCCTCTACGGGACCACGGAAATCTTCCTCCGGACTTTCGGCCTGGATTCCCTGGAGGATCTGCCCCAGCTTCCGGAAGAAGTCCTGGACGGCAGGGGAGAAGACCCAGAACCCTTATTCGACTGACAGAAAGGAATCATAAAAAACAGTATGGAACAAGTGAAAGAACGGCTGCAGAAAGTCATGGCAGCGGCCGGTGTGGCATCACGCCGGGAATGTGAAAAGATCATCCTGGCCGGAAGGGTCCAGGTGAACGGCGCAGCGGTGACGGAACTGGGGACCCGGGTGGGCCCAAGAGACCGGGTGATGGTGGATGGGAAACCTCTCCATCGGAAAACCCTCCGGAAAACTTATCTATTGTACAAGCCCCGGGGTGTGGTGACCACTATGAAGGATCCCCAGGGACGGAGGACGGTGGCGGATCTCATGGCGGGTCTCCGCCAGCGGCTGTATCCTGTGGGACGGCTGGATTACCAGACAGAAGGGCTGCTGCTCATGACCAACGACGGGGAACTGGCTCAGCACTTGACCCATCCCAGCCACCATGTGGACAAAACCTATGAGGTGGAAGTCAAGGGCCGGGTCCCGGAGGAAAAACTGGATGTGCTGCGGCTGGGGGTGCCCCTGGAAGACGGACTCACCTCTCCGGCGGTGGTCTATGTGAAGAAATGGGATCCGGAACGGAACCTGACCCGGTTTACGGTGACCATCCATGAGGGGCGGAACCGGCAGGTCCGCTGGATGTGCGATTTCATCGGCTTCCCGGTGAAATCCCTGAAGCGGATCCAGGTGGGGTCCCTGACCCTGGAGGGGATGAAAAAAGGAGAATTCCGGGAACTGACCCCGGAAGAGATCGCTTCTCTGGAAGCGCAGGTGGAATGAAATGAAGCGTGTAGTGATTGTGGGAGCCGGAGCCGCCGGCTTCCTGGCGGCCATCGGAGCAGCTGGGAACGGGGCTCAGGTGACCCTCCTGGAAAAAATGGCCATGCCTGGACGGAAACTGATGATCACCGGCAAAGGCCGCTGCAACATCACCAATGCCTGTGCCATGGAAGACATGATCCCCATGCTGCCGGGCAACGGAAAATTTTTATTTGGGGCTTTCCATTCTTTCACCAATCGGGATATAATGGAATTGTTGGAACGGCACGGACTCCCGGTGAAAGTGGAACGGGGCGGCCGTGTGTTCCCCCAGAGCGACCGGGCCCTGGACGTAGTGGAGACTTTGGAAAAGATCCTCCAGGAGCTGGGGGTCCGGCTCCTTCTGGAAAAACGGGTCCGGCGGCTGGAAATGGCCCAGGGCAGGATCACGGCGGTGATCACTGGAGACGGGGGACGCTATCCGGCAGATGCGGTGATCCTCACCACCGGGGGCGCTTCCTATCCCCGCACCGGTTCCACTGGGGACGGCTATGCCCTGGCCCAGGAAGCTGGCCACACCATCATTCCCCCCAAACCAGCCTTGGTGCCCCTGGAAAGCGATGATGAGGAGATCCGCTCCCTCCAGGGCCTGAGCCTCCGGAACGTGCGAGGGACCCTGCTCCAAGGAGAACGGGTCCTGGGACAGGAATTCGGAGAAATGCTCTTTACCCATTTCGGTGTCAGCGGTCCCATTATCCTGACCCTTTCCCGGGCGGCTTCGGCAGCCTGGCAGAAAGATCCCCAGGCGGTGCTGGATCTTTCCATCGACTTGAAGCCGGCCCTGACGCCGGAACAGCTGGATGCCCGGGTGCAGCGGGATTTTGCCAAATACAGCCGGAAGCAGCTGAAAAGCGGCCTCCACGACCTGCTGCCCCAGAGCCTGATCCCGGTGATCATCGACGCTGCCTGCCTGAAGCCGGAGCAGGAAGTGAACCAGATTACCCGGAAGGAACGCCAGCGCCTGGTCCGGACCCTGAAAGCTTTTACGGTCCCTCTCACCGGGACCCGCCCCCTGGCAGAAGCCATTGTGACGGCCGGGGGCGTCAGCACCAAAGAAATCAACCCTTCCACCTTTGCTTCCAAAAGAGTGCCCAACCTGTACTTTGCGGGAGAAATCATGGATGTGGATGGATATACCGGCGGCTACAACCTCCAGGCAGCCTTTTCATCGGGCTTCGTGGCAGGGACCCATGCCGCCTTGGACGGAAAAGAGGAATCTGTGTGAAAAAGATCATCATTGCCATCGATGGCCCTGCCGGTGCCGGGAAAAGCACCATTGCCAAGAAAGTGGCCGCCCTCTTGGGCTATGCCTATATCGATACGGGAGCCATGTACCGGGCGGTGACCCTGCGCTTTTTGGAAAGCGGAGCACCCTTCAGTGAAAAAACGGTGACGGATATCGCCAACCAGATCCAGATCACCTTCCAGTACCGGGAGGGGATCAACCGTGTGTTTGCAGATGGGGAAGAAGTCACAGAAGCCATCCGCAGCCTGGAAGTCTCCCAGAATGTGTCCCGGGTATCGGCCGTGGGCGGCGTGCGGACGGCCATGGTGGCGGCCCAGCGGAAGATCGGCGCCCAGGGCGGTGTGGTCATGGACGGCCGGGACATCGGTACAGTGGTGTTCCCCCAGGCGGAACTGAAGGTATTCCTGACGGCTTCCGTGGAAGAACGGGCCCGGCGGCGGTATCTGGAGCTGAAGGAAAAAGGCACGGAAGTGTCCCTGGAGGAATTGGAGAAACGGATCGCCCAGCGGGATGCCCTGGACGAGAACCGGGAAATCTCTCCCCTCCGGTGTGCAGAAGACGCCCGGTATCTGGATTCCACGGCCCTTTCCATCGATCAGGTGACGGAACGGATCGCGGCCATGGCCAAAGAGGTGCTGTAAGATGTGGTACCGTTTTGTCCAGCTGCTGTTTTCCATCCTTTTCCGGATTATCTACCGGCTCCGGGTCATCGGGCGGGAGAATATCCCGAAACAGGGACCCGTGGTGATCGCCTGCAACCATGTGAGCCTGTTGGACCCGCCCATGGTGGGGACGGCTTCTTCCCGGCCCGTCCATTTCATGGCCAAAAGCGAACTGTTCGTTCCCATCCTGGGGACGCTGTATAAAAGCCTGGGGGCTTTTCCCGTCCATCGAGGAGCCGCCGATGCCCATGCCATCCGGACGGCCCTCACCATCCTGAAGCAGCAGGAAGTGCTGGGGATCTTCCCGGAAGGCCACCGGAGCCGGGACGGGAAACTAGGGAAAGCCCAGCCCGGCGCCCTGGCCATTGCCCTCAAAGGCAAAGCGGAAGTGGTACCTGCCTGCATCCTGGGCAGCGATCTGAAGCACCGGAAAAGCTTCTGGCCCCAGATCACTGTAGTGTTCGGAAAGCCCATGAAGCTAGAGAACGAACAGGGAAATAAATTGAAAGTGGAGGAGCTGAGCGAAGAGCTGATGAAGGAAATCCAGTCTCTCATGGACGCTCACAGGGAAAAATAGCAGATGAAAATCTATGTTGCAGACCCTTGCGGCTTTTGTTATGGAGTAAAAAGAGCGATACACGTTGCAGAACTGCAAGCAAAAGGGTATAATAATAGTATTGCCACTCTGGGTGAATTGGTTCATAATCCCCGTGTTGTAGAAAAACTGAAACAGCAAGGTGTAGAATGTAAGGAGAAGCTGGCGCAATTCGCGGCTGGCGATACAGTCATATTCCGATCCCATGGGGTGGGCCCTGCTCTTTATGAGGAGGCTGCCCAGCGGGAACTGAAAGTCATCGATGCCACTTGTCCTCATGTGCGGAAAGCACAGAAAACGGCTGCTGAACTGGCAGAAGAAGGCCGTTTCGTCATCATTATTGGGGAAAAGCGTCATCCTGAGGTGCAAAGTATCAAGGCTTGGGCAGGCAGCGATTCTGTGGTCATCGAAACACCCGATGATCTTGGATCTCTTCCTGAAAAAGATAAGTTTGGGGTAGTCAGTCAGACGACTTTTGAAGCTGAGAAGTTTAACCTTCTGCTTCGAATGGCTCAGGAGAAACGTCCGGGCGACTATAAAGTCGTGCGAACCATTTGCACTGCCACCGCAGAACGACAGGCTGCCGCACGGCAGCTGGCAGGGAAAACAGATGCTTTCTTCGTGTTTGGCGGCAAGAACAGCGCGAACACGAGACACCTGTGGGAACTGGCCAGGGAAATCAACCCCCGTTCCTATCTTTTGCAGGACGCCAGCGAGATCACTGGACCGATGCTGGCCGGAGCACACAAAATTGGCATCACTGCTGGCGCATCGACGCCGCAGGAAATTATTGAGGAGGCTATTGGAACTATGGAAACGATGGAAAGTTTGTTGGGCGAACAGGAATGCATGAAATTGCACATTGGCATGATTGTGGAGGCTACTGTAGTAGAAGTGACCGATGATGAGGTCGTAGTAGACTTCGGGTATCAGAGTGAAGGTTCTGTGGCCTTCGACCAATGGACTTTGGGTGGGACCAAGGACACCGTAGCCCCCACTGTAAACCCTGGAGACAAGGTAACCCTGAAAGTCATCGCCAGCGAAAACCAGGATGGCCTGGTGGTCCTGAGCAAGATCAAAGCGGAAGCAGACCAGGCTTGGCTGAAGCTGCCGGAAGAACTGGCTGATAAGAAAACTGTCCAGGTCAAAGGCCTGCGGGCTGTCAAAGGCGGCCTGACGGTTTCCTATGATGGACTGACTGGCTTCATCCCTGCTTCTCATCTGGACTTGAAGCATGTGGATGATGTGAAGGAATATGAAGGCAAGGAACTGGAAGTTTCTCTCCTGGAAATCAATCCGGAAAAGAAACGCCTGGTATTCTCCCGGAGAAATGTCCTGCGGGAAGAACGGGCTGCCAAGAATGCCGCTTATAAAGAAGAAAGAGCCAAACGGGAAGAAGAACGGAAAGAAGCCCTGGAAAATGCGTTCCATACTTTCCATGAAGGAGAAACTGTGGAAGGGACCATCAAGAGCATCGTGGACTTCGGGATGTTCGTGGAAATTGCTCCTCTGGTCCAAGGCCTGGTGCATATTTCTGAAGTATCCTGGGACCGCAGCGTAAAACCGGCTGACCTGTACAAAGTGGGCGAAAAGATCAACGTCTACATCAAAGGCCTGGATGAAGAAAAGGGCCGCATCAGCCTGTCCGTCAAGGCTCTCCAGGAAGATCCCTGGGTCACTGCTGCCAAGGAATTCCGGGTGGGTGACATTGTGACCGGTACCGTTGTCCGGTTCCTGCCTTTCGGTGCCATTGTGAAACTGAACGACAAGAACGAAGGCATGATCCACATTTCTGAAATCGCTGAACAGCGGATCGAAAAACCGGAAGATGTCCTGGAAATCGGCCAGGAAGTGAAAGTCAAAGTCCTGCGTGTGGATACCGAACACAAGAAGATCGCCCTGAGCATCACCAAAGCCAAGGAAGATGCTGAAAAAGCAGAAATGCGTCAGTACCTGGGCAAAAAAGGTGCTCTGTCCCAGGATCTGGGCGAAAAACTGGCCGAAGCTGAAGCAGAAGCCCATAAATAAGTAAGAGAGGTTTGTCATAGATGAAAAGCCGGGAGAGCCGTAAAATCGATCATATCAAGTATGCCCTGCACCTTGAGGATGGTCCTTGCGCCACCGGCTTTTCTGATATACAGGTGTTCCACCGCGCTTTGCCCCAGGCAGACCGGCGGGACATCGACCTTTCCACCGCTCTGCCTGGAATCGGGACCCTTGCCCAGCCGCTGGTGATCAATGCCATCACCGGAGGGGCGGAAGCGGTGAAAGCCATCAACGGGGAGCTGGCCGCAGTGGCCCGGGAGACCGGCTGCGCCATGGCGGTAGGTTCCCAGTACGGGGCTGTCCGGAAGGGCATGTATGAAGATACCTTTGCCATTGCCCGGCAGGTGAACCCCAGGGGGATGCTCTTCGCCAATGTCAGCGCTCTGGCATCCTCCGATGAGGCACGGCGGGCAGTGGACATGATCCAGGCCCAGGCCCTCCAGATCCATCTGAACAGTGCCCAGGAACTGGCCATGGAAGAAGGGGACCGGGATTTTTCCCACTGGCTGGAACAGATCGAAGCCGTCTGTGCCCGCTCAGAAGTCCCTGTGATCGTGAAAGAAACAGGCTGCGGAATGGCCCGGGAAGATGCCAGACGCCTCCTGGACTGCGGGGTATCCATCTTGGATACCGGCGGTGCTGGAGGGACCAATTTCCCGGCCATCGAAGGCTGCCGCTATCCGGAAGGGAACCGGGAGCTCTCCCAATGGGGGATCCCTTCGGCCCTTTCTCTTCTGGAAGTGGTGGAAGCCAGAGGCTGGCAAAAAGGAATCATCGCTTCCGGCGGGATCCGGACGGCCTTGGATGTGTTCAAGGCCCGGATGCTGGGAGCCAATGCAGTGGGGATGGCAGGCAATATCCTGCGGCTGGTCCAGGCCGGCGGGACCCAAGAAGCCATCGACTGGATCCGGAAACTGCTGGAGGCAGTAAAAGATTTCTACACCCTGACGGGGTGTACCCGAGAGGATGAGCTGCGCCAGGTCCGGTATTATTTCACCGGGGACCTGGCGGCAGCGGTCCGCTCCTTTCCCTACGGGGAAAATGAATTTAACTGAAAGAGGTTCATTTCCATGAGCAAACCCATAGTTGCAATTGTCGGCAGACCCAACGTCGGCAAATCAACACTATTTAACATATTTGCCGACAGCCGGATCTCCATTGTGGAAGATACCCCCGGTGTCACCCGGGACCGTCTGTACGCAGATGCGGAATGGCTGGACCGGAAGTTCACCATGGTGGATACCGGCGGGATCGAGATGCAGAACACTGATTCCATCGCCGTTTCCATCCGGCAGCAGGCGGAAGTGGCCATCCGGGAAGCTGATGTGATCCTGTTTGTGTGCGATGCCCGGACCGGGATCACCAACGATGACCTGGAAGTGGCCAAGATGCTCCGCCAGTCCCGGAAACCCGTGGTACTGGCCGTGAACAAGGCAGATACCCCCAAGCAGGAAGCAGAAGCCTATGAGTTCTATAACCTAGGGATCGGGGAGCCCTACCTGATTTCTGCTTCCAACCGGTTGAACCTGGGAGATTTGCTGGATGCGGTGGTGGAAAAATTCCCTCCTGAAGGGGAAGACGAAGATGACAGCGAAGATGTGATCAAGGTGGCCATCATCGGCCGGCCCAATGTGGGCAAATCCTCCATCTTCAATGACATCATCGGCCAGACCCGTTCCATCGTCAGCGATGTAGCTGGCACCACCCGTGACGCCATCGACGTGCCGGTGGAAAAGGACGGCCAGACCTTCCTTTTCATCGATACGGCAGGGATGCGCCGGAAAGGGAAAATCGACGAACCCATCGAAAAATACAGCATCATCCGGACGCTTCGGGCAGTGGACCGGAGTGACGTAGTGCTCCTGGTGCTCAACGCCGTGGAAGGAATCACGGACCAGGATAAGAAAATCGCCGGCTACGCCCATGAAGCGGGCAAAGGGATCGTGATCGTGGTGAACAAGTGGGACCTGTATCCTGACAAGACGGTGATGTCCACGGAAGAATTCACCAAGAATATCCGCCACGAACTGATCTTCATGCCCTATGCCAATGTGGTGTACGTGTCGGCTCTGACCCAGCAGCGGATCAGCCGGCTGCCGGAAATGATCAAAGATGCGTCAGAAGCCAATGCCATGCGGATCGCTACCAGTGTGCTGAACCAGGTGGTGACCGACGCAGTGGCCATGAACCAGCCTCCTATGGAAAAGGGCAAGCGGCTGAAGATCCTCTACACCACCCAAGTAAAGGTGAAGCCTCCGACTTTCGTGATTTTCTGCAATGAACCGGAAATCATGCATTTCTCCTATCAGAGGTATCTGGAAAACCAGCTCCGGGAAGCTTTTGGCTTCAAGGGGACCCCCATCAACATCATCGTCCGGGGCAAGAATGAGGACGAGGCATAAGGACGGTCAAAGATTATGGACTATGTATTGAGTGCAGTGATCGGATATCTCCTGGGCTCCATCTCCTGCGGGCTCCTTTTGGTGAAGCTGGTCTGCGGGATCGATATCCGGGATTATGGCAGTCACAATATCGGAGCCACCAATGTGTTCCGGACCGTGGGAGCACGGATGGCCTCTTTCGTCCTCTTGGGGGATCTGCTGAAGGGGGTACTGGCACTCTACTTGGTCAATCATTTTGTTTCCTCTGATCTGGGCGTGCTGTTGGTCTGTGCCGCCTGCGCCATCCTGGGCCACAGTTTTTCCTGGATGTGCGGGTTCCGGGGCGGCAAGGGAGTGGCTACGGGGCTGGGGATCCTGCTGTACTTCATGCCGGAAGTGGCGGTGTTTGCCCTGACCATCTGGCTGGCCACGGTGTTCGTCACCCGTTATGTCTCCCTGGGGTCCATCCTGGCAGCTCTGGCAGCACCTTTTTCCGCCTGGTATCTGGGCTATGACTGGCGGCTGGTGGCTTTTGTAGGGCTCTGCGCTGCCGTAGTGGTGGCCCGGCATTATCAGAACATGATCCGCCTGAAGAATGGCACAGAAAGCAAGATCCGGGAAGGACATTGGAAGAAATGATAGGGGTGTGAAAGGATTCACACCCCGGTCGCGGGTCACGGGCCATGGGTCGCCAGCCTGGACGCTGAAGCCGGTTGTTCTTTTTCTATAGTATGATAAGGTAACATCGGTTGGAATCAAAAAAACGGGTCTTCGGTTTGAACCAACAAGCCCGTGACTCGCGGCCAAAGGGCTGTTGCACCTGCAGCAGCCCTTCTATTTTTCAAAGGAGTTGAAATCATGAAAGCAGCAGTCATAGGGGCCGGCAGCTGGGGGACAGTCCTGGCTCAGATCCTGGCGGAAAACGGTCATGCCACCGTACTCTGGGCCCGGAATCCGGGGAAGGCGGAAAAAATCCGGGAGACCCGGTGCAATGCTGATTATCTGCCCGATTTCCAGCTGTCTCCCGCCCTTACGGTCACTTCCAGCCTCCAGGAAGCGGTGGAAGGGGCGGAAGTCCTGGTCTTTGTGGTCCCTTCCAAGGGAATGGGCGCTATCGCCCGGCAGGCTGCCGCATTTACGGACTGCCATGACCAGCTGATCCTTACCTGTACCAAAGGATTCGACCTGGCCAGCCATAAGCTGATGACGGAGATCCTGGAGGAGACCTTCCCCCGGGCCCGGGCCATCGCTGCCCTCAGCGGCCCCAACCTGGCTCGGGAAATCGCCCAGCAGCAGCCGGCAGCTACGGTGATTGCCTGCCGGGAGATGAAAGAGGCCCGGTTCCTCCAGAAATGCTTCCTGAATGGGTATTTCCGTCCCTACACTTCCACCGATGTGATCGGGGTGGAGCTGTGCGGCTGCGTCAAGAACTGCATCGCCTTGGTGGGCGGGATGCTTTCCGGACTGGGCTACGGGGAAAATGCCCAGGCGGGGCTGATCACCCGGGGACTGGCGGAAATCACCCGGCTGGGGGTGAAGATGGGAGCCCGGCGGGCCACCTTTTTCGGCCTGGCCGGGGTGGGGGACCTGATCGCCACCTGCACCAGCCCCTTGAGCCGGAACCGTTCTGCTGGCTATGCCCTGGCCCAAGGGAAATCTCTGGAGGAGATCACCAGCGGGACCCGGATGGTCATCGAAGGGATCAATGCCACGCCGGTGGTCCGGGAACTGGCGGCCCGCCATCAGGTGGAAATGCCCATCATCGAACAGCTGTACCAAGTCCTGTTCCAGGAAAAACAGGTCCAGCAGGCCATTGCAGATTTGATGAAAAGAACTGCAAAGAAAGAGTAGAATTCTAGGGAGCGATATGATATAATGTCTTTCTAGGAAGGATTAAGTTTCTTATGGAAAGGATAGATGACACATGGCCAATGAGAAAAAATCCGAATTTTATTTAGTCAGAGAAGAAATTCTCCCCGAAGCAATCAAAAAGACAATCCTGGTCAAAGAAATCCTGAAACGAGGGAAGATGAAGACGGTCAATGAAGCGGTGAGCAAGGTGGGTCTGAGCCGCAGCGCCTATTACAAATACAAGGATTACGTATTCCCGTTTTATGATGCCAGCAAGGAAAAGGTCATTACCATTTCCCTTTTGCTGGAACACAAACCCGGCGTCCTTTCCAGCGTGCTCAATACCATTGCAGGAGATGGAGGCAGCGTGATCACCATCAACCAGGGGGTTCCCCTCCAGGGTGTGGCCAATACCACCATCTCGGTGGAGACCAAATATCTGAACATCGATATGGAAGCCCTGCTGGACAAGCTCCGGCTGATCGACGGGGTGAAGCGCCTGGACGTTTTGGGACAGGTGGATTGATCTTTCCGGCACCGGTAGGGAGGGACCTTCTCCAGGGTCCCTGGACAATTGAAATAGGCAATACTTTGTGGGCTGTCGGATCTCGGCAGCCCCTTTACAACTAGGAGGATGAGGGGAATGGCTAAGGCAAAACAGAAACAGATCAAAATCGGGCTGCTGGGAGCCGGCACGGTAGGGGGCGGCGTGATCTTGGTACTGAACCAGAATCGGCAGCTGATCACGGAACGGGTGGGCGCAGAGATCTGCATCCAGAAAGTGCTGGCCCGCCATCCGGAAAAGGTCCGGGCCCTGGATGCCAGCCTGGCCACCACGGACAAAATCGAAGACATCGTGAATGATCCGGAAATCGACATCGTGGTGGAACTGATGGGACGGGAACATCCGGCCCTGGAATACATGGAGGCGGCCCTCCGGGCTGGGAAGAACGTGGTCACGGCCAACAAGGATGTAGTGGCCACCCATGGGAAGGAACTCTTTGAACTGGCGGCGGCCAACCATGTGGACTTCCTCTTTGAGGCGGCAGTTGCTGGGGGCATCCCCATCATCCGCCCTCTGAAAGAGAGCCTGGCAGCCAATAAAATCAATAAGATCATGGGGATCATCAACGGAACCACCAACTATATGCTCACCAAGATGACACAGGACCATATGGATTTTGCCGAAGTACTGAAAGAGGCCCAGGAAAAGGGCTATGCGGAAAGCGACCCCACTGCCGACGTAGGGGGCTTCGATGCAGCCCGGAAGATTGCCATCCTGGCTTCCATCGCCTTCAATAGCCGGGTCAGCCTGGAGGATGTGTACGTGGAGGGCATCGATAAGGTTTCCTCCCGGGATATCGAATATGCCGATGAACTGGGGTATGTGATCAAACTGCTGGGCATCGCCAAGCAGAAGGATGGCAAAGGCGTCAGTGCCCGGGTCCATCCTACCATGCTCCGGAAAGACCATCCCCTGGCCACCGTCAACGATGTGTTCAACGCAGTGTATGTGGAAGGCCAGCCGGTGGGCGAGGCCATGTTCTTCGGCCGGGGAGCTGGACGGATGCCCACGGCCAGTGCTGTTTGCGGGGATATCATCGAAAGCACCCGGAACATCTTGGCCGGCTGTACCGGCCGGGTGGGCTGCACTTGCTATGAGACGAAACCCATGCTGCCTCCGGAAGAGATCATCTCTCCCTGCTATATCCGGATGCTGGTGGAAGACCGGCCTGGGGTCTGGGCCACTATTGCCTCTGCCTTCGGGGAAAACAAGGTCAGCCTGAAGACCGTCGTCCAGAAACGTTCCCTGGGCAATCTGGCTGAAATCGTGGTCATTACCTATGGAGTCTCTGAATTTGCCCTGCGGAAAGCAGCTGATTCCCTGTCCAAACTGGCTGTGGTGGCACGGATTTGCAATATCATCCGTGTGGAAGACAGCAGCCTGGACTGAGAAAAGAGGCACGGAATATGGCTGAACTACGGAAAAAAGTAACGGTGCAGGTGCCGGCCACTTCTGCCAACTGCGGCCCCGGCTTCGACTGCCTGGGGCTGGCCTGTACCCTGTACAACACTTTTACCTATGAACTGGTCCCTGAAGCAGAAGGGGTCCAGGTCCGGACCGAAGGACAGGGAAATGCGTCCCTGCCCCAGGGCCGGAACAACCTTGCGGCTCAATCTTTTTACACCTTATGGGAGAAACTCCAGCAGCCGGCCACTGGCCTGAAGATCGCCTGTCGGATCCAAGTCCCTGTATCCCGGGGGCTGGGCAGCAGTTCCACCGCCATTGTGGCCGGTTTGACAGCCGCCAATGCCCTGGCTGGGGATCCCCTTTCCAAAGAAGAGCTGGTGACGGAAGCAGCTCGGATCGAAGGCCATCCGGACAATGTGGCTCCGGCCATCTTGGGGGGGCTGACAGTGAACGTGATGGAGAAGGGAAAAGTGGAGAGCCTAAAACTGGCCCTGGCCAAGCCCCTGAAACTGGTGGTTCTGGTACCGGCTCTGCCGCTGCCCACCTCCAAAGCCCGGGCGGCTCTGCCGGAAATGGTCCCTCACAAAGATGCCGTGTACAATGTGAGCCGGGCAGCTCTTTTGGTAGGGTCCCTGATGAGCGGAGATTATCATTTCCTCACAACGGCTCTGGAAGACCGGCTCCACCAGCCCTACCGGCTGCCCTTGATCCCCGGGGCGGAAGAGGCCCTGGCAGCGGCCCGGCAGGCTGGTGCCTACAACGGGATCATTTCCGGCGCCGGTTCCACCCTGCTGGCTTATGTGCCGGCGGACGGGGATGCGGTAAAAATCGGGGAAGCCATGCGGAAACCTTTTGCAAAACGGCATATGGACACGGCCCTGCACTTCCTGGAAATCGATCCGGAAGGCGCCAAGGTGATCGGCTGAAGAAAAGGAGGAAAATCCATGCTGCAGTTCCATTACATCCATCATTCCTGTTTTACTTTGAACGACGGGAAGACCACATTGCTGTTCGACCCTTATCTGGATGGGAACCCAGAAGGACTGGGACCGGAAGATATCAAGGCCGATGTGATTTTCGTCTCTCATTATCACGGGGACCATCTGGGGTCCGCCTACGCCATTGCCAAAGCCAATGATGCTCTGCTCGTTTCCACTGCGGAAATCGCTAACGACGCAGCCTCCCACAGCCTTCGGTCCTATGCCATGCACCTGGGAGGGACCCACCGGTTCCCCTTCGGCCGGGTGCGGATCACCCCGGCTTTCCACGGTAGCGGCATTGCCGGCGGCCATGCCTGCGGATTCATCGTGGAATTTGGCGGGAAGACCGTGTATTTCGCCGGGGATACCAGCGTGTTCGGGGATATGGCCCTCCTGTCCCGGCTGGAAAAGATTGATGTGGCCCTGCTGCCCATCGGGGACAACTTCACCATGGGACCCAAGGATGCCCGGCTGGCAGCGGAACTTTTGGCCGCACCCCTGGTGATCCCCATCCACTACAACACTTGGCCTGTGATCGCCCAGGATCCGGCAGCTTTCAAACGGGATGTGGAAGCCACCACCCACAGCAAAGTGGAAGTTGTGGAGGCGGGGAGCACCCTTGACCTGTGAGGGCAGACGGAGGCCGCTTACAGGTGGGCCTCCACGCGGCTCTGCAGCGCTTCTCTTTAACCCTTTCCCTCTTTTCATGAATTTATGCTATAATGGATAGAACGGAACGCTGGATTTATGCGCTCTGGTACCTGGAATCTTTTCCCGGAGAAAAGATTCCCCAAGCCGGCAGATTTCCTGCCAGAAGAGTGAGGGCTGTCTATGAACAAACAACAGACTGTATTGATCGCGGATGATGAACCGCAAATCCGTGAAATCTTAAGCATTTATTTTAAAAAAGAGGGCTTCAAGGTCATCGAAGCAGCAGACGGGGCGGAAGCCCTGGTCCAGGTCCAGGCCGGGAAACCGGATATCATCCTGCTGGACATCATGATGCCGGTGCTGGATGGATTGGAAGTCTGCAAGCAGGTCCGGAAGATTTCTGACATTCCCATCATCATGCTGACGGCCAAAGATTCTGACGATGACCGGATCCTGGGACTGGAAATCGGAGCCGATGACTATATTTCCAAACCGTTCAATACCCGGGAAGTGGTGGCAAGGGTCAAAGCGGTGCTCCGCCGGACCAATGCGTCCATGAGCGGGCAGAACAAGCAAGTGCTGGAATATCCCAACCTGATGATCAACTTGAGCGAATACCGGGTGGTGGCCTTTGGACGGGAAATCACCTTTACCGCCAAGGAAATGGAACTGCTCTGGTGCCTGGCTTCCAATCCAGGGATCGTGTTCAGCCGGAACCAGCTCTTGGAAAAGATCTGGGGCTATACCTATTACGGAGATACCCGGACAGTGGATACCCATATCAAGCGGGTCCGGCACAAATTGGACATTCCGCCGGATTCCACCTGGGACATCATGACCGTATGGGGTGTCGGGTATAAATTCGAGGTCAAAAAGTGAAAAAGTCTTTAAGCACCAGGCTCATGTACAGTTACATGGGCCTGATTCTGGCTATTATCGTCGGGATCTCCATGGGGCTCAGCTATTTGATCACCGATTACTTTTTCCGGACCAAGGAACTGGAACTCAATGATAAGGGCGGCCAGGTGGCCATGATGATCCGGTATTTCGACGCCATGAACATGGATAAGACCATCCTCCGGGAATATCTCACCTCCATGGATCAGCTGGTGGGCGCCCGGATCTGGGTGTTCAATGACCAGTTCGACCTGATCGGAGCCTCGGAGACTGGGACCGAATATGAGCAGGCCCACGAAGGGAACACCTCCAAACAGGAACGGGAAGCCCGGCGGCGGGAAAAATGGATGAAGAGCGTGGCAGCCATCGACCAGCAGATCCGGGAAGGGGGCCCCAACAGCGAACGGTTCCAGAAGATCCTTACCAAGGTGTACGCAGGGGAACGGGTCAACGAACGGATCTACCATCCCTATTACAAGGAACAGGTGCTGATGGTGGGGATCCCCCTGAAAGACAACCACGGCTCTGTATCCGGGGCCATGCTCCTGGCTTCGCCGCTGGGGGGCCTGAACAAGGTCCTGAAGGACATCTACATCTATACCATCATCGTAGGGATCATCGCCCTGTGCATCAGCGTGATCATCGTCAGCGGGCTCACCCGCCGGATGGTCAAGCCCCTGATCTCCATGAAGAATTCTGCCAAGGCCATCGCCCTGGGAGATTATTCCCTGAAAGTGGCTGTGGACGGGGACGATGAAGTAGCTGACCTGGGCCGGAGCCTGAATTCCCTGGGCCGGGATCTGGAACAGTTTGTCCGGAAGACCCGGAAAATGGAAAAGATGCGCCGGGATTTCGTGGCCAATGTGTCCCATGAACTCCGGACCCCCATCACCATCATCCAGGGCTATAACGAGGCGCTGTCCGACGGGACCATCACGGACCCGGAAGATGTGAAGAAATACCGGAAGCTGATCAACGATGAGACCCAGCGCCTGGAACGGCTGATCAACGAACTGCTGGACATCAGCCGCCTCCAGCGGGGAGAAGGGGAGGAAATGGAACCGGTCCCCCTGGGCAAAGTGGTGGAAAGCGTGGTGAACATGCTGGAAGGCCGGGCCGGGAAACGGGATATCCGGCTGGAGCAATATGTGGATGACAGCCTCCTGGTCTGCGGCAATGGGGACCGGCTGTATCAGCTGGTGATGATCCTGGGGGACAATGCCATCAAATATTCCCCGGACAGTTCTGTGATCCGCTTCCAGGTCATGAAGAACCGGCAGGGTGGGGCTGTCCTCACCGTGGTGGACCAGGGATACGGGATCCCGGAAGAGGACATCCCCTATATCTGGGAACGGTTCTACAAGGCGGACAAATCCCATTCCCGCCACATCCCCGGCACGGGCCTGGGCCTGGCCATCGGGAAGGAAATCATCCGGATGCACAAGGCTAAGGTACAGGTGAAGAGCAAGGTGGGCAAAGGGACGGCCTTTGTCATCACATTCCCTCCCTGCTCAGAAAAATCCAATGTGACCCGGGATGGAGCCCATGAGGCGGAAGTGGTGGAAAATATCCAGCCCCTGGGGGAAGATGACACCATCCAGCAGGAAGGAGACGACAGCGATGTATAAGAAAACAGGAATCCTGGCCCTCTGCCTAGCCTGGGGGCTTTCCCTGACGGCCTGGGCCGGTGCCTGGGAGCCGGAAGAGCTCAACCGGGAGGAAGCGGCCCTGGTGGGATTTTATCAGGGCAATGGAGAACAGGTGGCGGTCCGGGAAAACAAGGGAAAGCTCCAGCTGCTGTACCGTTTCCTGCCCAATGACAGGGATTATACTGGCAGCAATGTGTATACTCTGGTGAAGAACCATTACGACAATTATGATCTGCGGGAAGTGGGGCCCAATACAGATGCAGGCAGCACCATCCGCTTCGACCGGGACAAGGACGGCCTGGGGATCAGCCTGAATCTGGGGCAGAAAAGCTATACCCGGAAATTCACTGGCGGAGAGAACGGGAAACCCATCCGGGTGACTCCGGCCCAGCCTCTGGAAGAGCTGCGGAAAGAAGCGGCCGCGGCTGCGCCTCCCAGCCTCCCCTATGACAGGACAGCGGACTTGGTGGATCTTTCCCAGACCGTGCCGGGACTCCAGCTGGATCTCCGGTATACCACGGAGAATAACTTGTTCGGCGTGCCTTTGGTGCTGAGCCGGAAAGCCCTTTTGGACAGGAATGCGGCCCAGGCCCTGGCCCGGGTCCAAGCGGGACTGAAGCCCTATGGATACGGCCTGGTGGTGTGGGAGGCTTACCGCTCCTGGCAGGATTTCAAATTGGCCACCCTGGCTTTGGGCAAGGACCATGCTGCTATGCTGCCCAAAGCGGAAGAAGGGTATTCCCACAATTCCGGACGGAGCATCGATGTGAGCCTGTATGATCTGGAAACCGGGGAACCGGCGGCTATGATCTCTGACTTCGACGAGCCTTCTCCGGCCCAGTACGCCCAGTTTGCCGGGGGCACCCAGAAACAGCGGTACCTGCGGGACCTGCTGCGCCAGCAGATGACACTCCAGGGCTTTACAGCCAGCGATATGGAATGGTGGCATTTTGATTATGATGCAGGAAACCGGTACCAGGTGTTGAACCAGTGAAAAGGAAGCCAGCTGATTGATGCTGGCCTTGAAGCAGAGCCGCAGCTGCGTTTCCTTTGGAAAATTTTATCTGCAAATTTTATCCTTTTATGGTAAAATTATGAAGATATGAATCTATTTTTAGGAGGTTCAGACCATGAACGTTTATGATGAAATGAACAATCTTTGCAAAGCCATCAAAGAATCCCATGAATATAAAATGCTGGCAGAAGCCAAAGGCAAACTGTCCGGAGATGCTTCGGCAGAATCCATGGTAAAGGATTTCCTGAAACAGAAACAGGAAATCGAACTCCAGCAGTACCAGGGTCAGAAACCCGATGATGCCAAGGTGAAAAAGATGCAGGACCTGTACAATGTGCTGCAGCTGAACCCGGTGGCCGCAGACTACATCCAGGCCTACATCCGGTTCCAGATGATGATCGGCGACCTGTCCAAGACACTGGGAGATACTCTGAAGGAAGCAATGGAATAATGGGTATATCCGCACTGCTTTCTTTCCTGGAAGAAGAGCTTCCGGGAAAATACCAGATCAATGCTCCCATGGATCGGTACACCACCTTCCGGGTGGGAGGGCCCGCCGATCTCCTGGCGGTCCCCGAGACCCAGGAAGAGGTATGCTGCCTGCTCCGGGAAGTCCACCGGCAGAGTGTCCCTCTTACAGTCATCGGCAACGGTTCTAATCTGCTGGTGCTGGATAAGGGGGTCCGGGGAATTGTCCTGAAACTGGGCAATGCCCTGAAGGGCCTTACTGTGGACGGCTGCACCATCAAGGTGGAAGCCGGGGTCCTGCTTTCTCGCCTGGCTTCGGCTGCCGCAGAAGGAGGACTGGCCGGACTGGAATTTGCTTCCGGCATCCCCGGCAGCCTGGGTGGGGCTGTACTCATGAATGCGGGAGCCTATGGGGGAGAAATCGGCAATCTGGTCCGTCAGGTCAAAGTGGTCAGCCGAGAAGGCAATGTCCGGCTGCTGGACCGGGAAGCTATGGATTTCCGGTACCGCCACTCGGCCGTGATGGACAGCGGCGACATCATCCTTGCGGCGGACCTGGAACTGACCCGGGATGACCCGGATGCCATCCGAGAACGCATCACTGAACTGACCCGGAAACGGGTAGAGAAACAACCGTTGAATTTCCCCAGCGCGGGAAGCACTTTCAAGAGACCTCCAGGATATTTTGCAGCGGCGCTCATCGACCAGGCTGGCCTTCGGGGCTATCGGGTCGGGGATGCTCAGGTATCGGAAAAACACACGGGTTTCGTGGTGAACCGGGGCCATGCCACAGCTGCAGAAATCTTACAGCTGATGGAAGATGTGAAGGAACGGGTCCATGTGGCCAGCGGCGTCTGGCTGGAACCGGAAGTCCGGATCATCGGAGAAGAATAAGAGGATCTTATCCTGGAAGGAGTCTGTTGGATCATATGAATAAGGGATATATATTCGTCCTTGTGACGGCTTTTCTGTTTGGGACTATGGAAACGGCCCTGAAGTTTTTCGGGAATATGTTCCATCCCATCCAGATCACCTTCCTTCGGTTTTTGATCGGGGGCCTGGTGTTGATGCCCATGGCATTCAACGCCTTGAAAAAGAAAAATGTGAAGCTGAACGGCCAGGACCTGAAGTTCTTCCTGTTCTCCGGGTTCCTGGGGGTGGTAGTCAGCATGATCCTCTACCAGATGGCCATTGTCTATGGCAAGGCTTCCGTGAATGGGGTCATCTTCAGTTGCAACCCCGTCTTTGTGGTCCTGTTTGCCTATTTCCTGTTGGGCGAACCCATTGACAAACTGACCATCTTTTCCCTGATGGCCAGTTTCGCCGGGATCATCTGCATCGTGGATCCGGCCAATATGACCGGCAGCCAGCTCAGCGTGATCCTGATCCTGCTCTCTGCCATGACGTTTGCCCTCTATGGGATCGCCGGACGGAAACATGCCCAGCGGTATGGGGGGATTGCCATGACCAGCCTGAGTTTTGTGTGCGGGTCCCTGGAAATGCTGGTGCTCATCGGCCTTTCCACCCTGGCGCCGGTGCGCAGCCTGATGCTGGATCTGGGCCTCAAGGTATTCACGGATATCCCCATCCTTGGCGGACTGACAGTGGCTCATATCCCGCCCCTGGCTTACATTGCAGTGGGCGTTACGGGACTGGGCTATGCCAGTTATTTCCTGGCCATGGAATATACGGATCCAGCTACGGCCTCTCTGGCCTTTTATATCAAACCGATCCTGACGGCCTTCATGGCCTGGCTGGTCATCGATGAACCCATTACGGTCAACATGGTGGTGGGGATTGCCCTGATCCTTTTTGGATCCTGCCTTTCCATTATTTCCAAACGGAAGAAGGCATCTTGACAGAGAAAGGAAACCTGTAATGCAATTCAAATTCGTCCACAACAATTTCAATGTGCTGGACCTCCAGAGATCCCTGGCTTTCTATAAAGAAGCCCTGGGCCTGGAAGAAACCCGGCGGATCGAAACCCCGGATTTCACCATCGTGTATCTGGGAGACCATCAGACCAGCCATCTGCTGGAGCTGACCTGGCTGAAAGATCGGAAGGAGCCCTACAACCTGGGAGACAACGAATTCCATCTGGCTTTTGAGACCGATGATTTTGCTGCAGCCCATGAGAAACACCAGAAGATGGGCTGTATCTGCTTCGAAAATCCGGCAATGGGGATTTATTTCATTACGGATCCTGACAACTACTGGCTGGAAATCCTGCCACCGAAAAAGAGATAAGGAGAGACAACATGGGAAGCTTTTTCAAGGAATTCAAGGACTTTGCTCTCCGGGGCAACGTGGTGGATATGGCCGTCGGTGTCATCATCGGGGGTGCTTTTGGAAAAATCGTATCTTCGGCTGTCAATGACCTGATCATGCCGCCGTTGGGGATCCTCATCGGCGGGGTAGATTTCACCGACCTGTTCATCAACCTGTCCAGCAAGAAAGTCAGCAGCCTGGCAGAAGCCAAGGCAGCCAATCTGCCGGTAATCGCTTATGGCAGTTTCATCACCAATGTCATCGATTTCATCATCATGGCTTTTGTGATTTTCTGCCTGATTTCTCTCCTGAACCGTTTCAAGAAAGAAGAACCCAAAGCAGAACCCACCCTGTGCCCGTTCTGCAAGATGCCAGTGGATCCGGCAGCCACCCGATGCCCCCACTGCACTTCGGAAATCCCGAAGAAATGACTTGCGTAGAAAAGACAACTGAATGAAGTCAGGACAGTGGGGCTGTCGTTTTTGCGGCAGCCCCCTGTCCATGGCAGAAATCCAATGAAGTAGGAGGAAGTTCATGAACGTATTGGATGTACTGGAAGAGCGGGGCTACCTGAAACAGATGTCCCACCCAGATGAAATCAGAGAACTGCTGGGAAAGGAAAAGATCACTTTCTATATCGGCTTCGATCCCACCGCAGACAGCCTCCATGTAGGCCACTTCATCGCCCTCATGGTCATGGCCCATATGCAGCGGGCCGGCCACCGTCCCATCATCCTCTTGGGCGGCGGCACTGGCATGGTGGGAGATCCCAGCGGCAAGAACGAAATGCGGAAGATGCTCACCCCGGAATTCATCAGCCATAATATCGAATGTTTCAAGAAACAGATCGGCCGGTTCATCGACCTGTCTGAAGGAAAGGCCATTGTGGCCAACAACGCCGACTGGCTGCTGAAGCTGAACTATGTGGACATGCTCCGGAGCGTAGGGGTCCATTTCTCCGTGAACCGGATGCTGGCTGCGGACTGCTACAAGAGCCGTCTGGCCAGCGACAATGGGCTCACTTTCTTCGAAATGAACTATATGATCATGCAGGCCTATGACTTCTACACCCTCCATAAGAAATACAACTGTGTCATGGAACTGGGTGGAGACGACCAGTGGTCCAACATGATTGCCGGTGTGGAACTGATCCGCCGGAAGGATCGGCAGCCGGCTTACTGCATGACCAATACCCTTTTGACCAACAGCCAGGGCCAGAAAATGGGCAAGACCGTAGGCGGGGCCGTATGGCTGGATCCGGAGAAATTCTCTCCCTACGATTTCTACCAGTACTGGCGGAACATCGATGACGCGGACGTGGAAAAATGCTTGGCCCTCCTGACTTTCCTGCCCATGGAAGAAGTACGGCGTCTGGGAGCCCTCCAGGGTGCGGAAATCAACGAAGCCAAGAAAGTGCTGGCTTACGAAGTGACCAAGATCGTCCACGGAGAAGCAGAAGCGGAAAAGGCCAAGAACGCCACGGAAGCTCTGTTCGGTTCCGGCAGCGATATGGACAATGTGCCCACCATCACCGTCCGGAAGGAGGAATGGGGCTGCCGTCTCCTGGATCTCTTGGCAGAAAACAAGGTCATCGCCACCAAGAGCGAAGGCCGCCGGCTGATGCAGCAGAACGGCCTGACCCTCGAAGATGCCAAGATCACCGACGTGGATACTCTGGTGGACGACACCCTCTTCGACGGCAAAGAAAGTTTGCTGCTCCGGAAAGGGAAGAAAAAGTACTATCGGTTGGTAAGGGAATAATCAAAAGGGGCTGTTGCGTGTGCAACAGCCCCTTTTTCATCTCAGTTCCTTCTTTGCGATTTTCCCGGTGGCCAGGTGGGGCATGGTTTCCAGCTGGCGGAACACCCGGGGTACTTTGTAGATGGCCAGGTTCTGCTGGAGGTATTTCTTCAGGGCTTTGGGGTCTACCGTTTCTCCTTCCCGGACTGTGTAGCAGCAGCATCCGGTCTGACCCCGGAGCTTGTCCGGGATGCCGATCACTGCGGCTTCCTCGATGCCCGGATAGGCATAGACCAGTTCTTCGATTTCCCGGGGATAGATGTTTTCCCCCATGCTGATGATCATTTCCTTCAGCCGGTCCACGATCTGCAGGTATCCGTCTCGGTCTTCCCTGGCTATATCTCCGGTATGGAGCCAGCCGTCCACGATGGTGGCCGCAGTGGCCTCCGGACGGTGCCAATAGCCCAGCATCACATTGTCCCCCTTCACTAGCAGCTCTCCTTGGCCTCCTTGGGGGATGGCCCGGCCTTCCGGATCTGCGATTTTCACTTGGATTCCCGGCAGGGGCAGGCCGATGGAACCTTTTTTCACCCGTTCAGGAGGATTGACCGAAACCACCGGAGAGGCCTCGGAAAGGCCGTATCCTTCGATGATGGGCTGGTGGTACTTGGCTTCAAAAGCTTCCAGGACGGAAAGGGGCATGGCCGTGCCGCCCAGGATGGTATATCGGACGGTAGCCAGGTCTTCCGGGCTTCCCCGGCGGATCAGCAGGGAACAGAGGGAAGGGACCAGATACAGGACTGTAAGCCGCTGCTGCCGGATAAAGTGGACGATGTCTTTCAAATTCACACTGTCGTAGAGAAAAATGGAAGCTCCAGCCAGCAGAGGATTCATCAGGGCGGTGATCAGGCAGAAGCAGTGGTACAGGGGCAGGACTCCCAGGACCCGGTCTTCTGCCGTGATGTGGAGCACATCCTGGACCTGATGGGCATTGCAGGTCACGTTGCCATGGGAAAGCAGGGCTCCTTTGGGAGCACCGGTGGTGCCGGAAGTATAGATGATCACAAAGGGTTCTCGGTCTGTAAAGGAGGGGGGCAGGGCCGGAGCCTCGGGCACCTCTTCCTGCAGATATCCATCCATCGGCAGCTGCAGGATTTTTCCGTCCAGGTCCGCTGTGGCCGGCTGGGCCTTCCAGTCAAAAGACCTTCCAGTCAGCAGGAGACGGGTGCCGGAATCCCGGAGGATGTATCCCACCTCCCGCTGGCTCAGCTGGCTGTTCACCGGCACGGCAATGGCCCCCAGGGAAGCAATGGCCAGATAAGCCACAATGTAATGGACGGTTTTCCGGGAAAACAAGGCCACCGGGGTCTGCTGCCGGACTCCTTGGACATAGAGAGCATTCCGGCAGCGCCGGACCAGGTCCCGGAGTTCCCGGTAGGTATAAGAACGGCCCTGGTCGCAGACGGCCAGGCGGTCTGGATTTCCAAAAGACAAAAGTTCGTGGACAAGCATGGAAAAAGCTCCTTTGTTAGATTTCACCTTCTATTGTACCGTGAAATGGGGGAATAGGGAAGAGTGGAGAGCGAAGAGCAGCCTGTCCATCCCGGCACTCCATTTTGATTTTTTACCAAGGAAGCCTGGTTCGGGGACAACGGCAGCTACACCGATGTAGTGGCCCGGTACAACCGGGACGACGCCCATGTAAGCACCTACGGAGGCTATCCGGACCGGCTGGGCTGGCATCCATCATCTCACGCCGCAGGACGTGGAGCCTTTATTGTAAGAAAACGGAACAATATAAACAAAAGTGATGCTTCATTCTTTTTCTTTTTTACATCTCGATCCTTTTCCAACGGTAAACTGTCTTTTCAACACCTGTTTTATATAATGAAAATACAATACAAATAGAATAATAATCATTATATTTCGTTGCAATATAAATAAAATTGCTTTATAATATTTTGTGCAGTAGGACGATATTCTTCCAATGCATCAATCTGTACAAGTAGACTCCCATACTATTTCTTATAGAATCTGCAAAAAGAAGCCGCTTTAGGCTTCTTTTTTGTGCTTGGAGGTTTTGCCGGTAGTGGAGAAAGGAAGTTTTTGCATGAAAAAGAATCTTATGAACCATCATCTGGTGCTGGGGGTGCTTGGGACCCTGCTGGCCGGAGGAACCCTGTGCCCGTCTGTATATGGGGCGGAACGGACCCTGCCTTTGACGGTCACCGGGAAAAATCAGGCCGTAACGGATGATTTCAATGTGACGGTAACCGATGGCCTCCATGATGCAGCTCTGGATATCCCGGCATCTGCCAGTGGCACCGGTGGGGTCATCCAGGTGGGATCGGGCCGGATTGTGGGGAATTTTACCCAACCGGCTGACGAAGAAATCATGGAAGCCAATGGGGTGTACATCCATGGGGATTATACGGGAACGGTGCAGTTTGCCGACGGCCTCCAGGTATCCACTACGGCAGCTGGCAGGAATTTCAACGCAGATGGCATTTATCTTACCGGGGTGGAGGACTCCTATGACAGCCAGGGAAACATTACCCTGGAAAAGACTGCGAAAGTCAATGCCGCCTATGAGAAAAACGGCCGGATAGCAGATGCCTACGGAATCGTGGGAAAGGATACCACCCTGACCCTGGTGAGCAATCCCGTACAGGGAAAATTCCTCGATTTGGCCGGGTTGGAATCCCATTTTGCCCATATGGAAGCGGGCGACGGACTGAACATTTCCGTAACCTCCGGACCGGCTGCCAGAATGTACGCTATGGCTGTGGATGCCATGTTTTATGGAAAAATAAAGCTGGGGAACCAGAATACCTTTACCGTTTCTGCTGTGGCTGACGATTCTACGACAGATGCCCAGATCGATGCCATTTACAGCAGCCATGACCATCCCTATGATGAACCGGAACAGGGGATCGCCCGGCAGCGGGTGGATGTGGGGGACGACACCACCCTGAATGCGACCCTGACCAGCAGCCGCAGCAATCAGTCCACCATCCAGGTCCATGGCGCTTTTCTGGATCAGACGGATTTTTCCTTTGGAGACCGGCTGACGATCAACACCCAAATGACCGGAAGCGGGAAAATGGGAGATGGAACGGACAGTGTGGCTTCTGGTATGTTGGTATGGACTTCCCAGGGAACCATCGGCGATGATTTCAGGGATACGGTGACCTTTTCTGATGGGGCTGTGAACCGGGTCCAGGGGGTAAAGGTCAATGGCTTGGACAGCGAATCGGACCTGTCCTAGGGAACCTCCCTGGCTATCGGAAAGAACAGCCGGGTGCAGCTGGATCTGTCCCGGGGCACCCTGGAAAAAGGGATAATGGGCTATCAGGTGGTGGATGGAGCCGCACTTCGGCTGGATAACCAGGCTGAGGTAGGGGTGTCCCTGAAGGATTCTCAAATTGCCGGGGAAGCAGAAGGGATGAATGTGTTCGATTCTGCCAGCCTGGAAGCGGGAGACAATGCTGCCATCAGCCTGCAGATGGAAAATTCCCAGGTAAAGGAAGCGGATGGACTCCGGGTCTCCGATCTCGGAACCCTTGGGTTGGGGAAGTATGCATCGGTTGCTCTCCAGATGGAAAATTCACCGGTGGATACGGTGATGGGAATCAATGTTGACCGTGCCAAAGCCACCCTGGGGGATCATGCTTCCCTCAGCATTGCAGCCGATGGAAACTCTGCTGCACCTGAGGGGCAGGGAATCTGGGGAATCAATGCCTCCGATGCCGGGACCCTTGAAGTGGGGAATGGATACCGGGGTGATATAAAGATTGCCAAAAATCCTGTGGGCGTGGAACTGGTCAATGCCAGTGAAGGGAGCCGGATCATCATGGGCAGCGATGCCAGGGAAACCCTCCAGGTGGCGGATTCCCAAAGTGCGGTCCTGGGACGGGATGTGATCGGACAGAGCACTCTTACGGTGGGAGACCGGAGCCATTTGACCCTGCAAGTTTATGGGGAAGGAAATATGAGCCGGAGAGCTGTGACCGGGACCGCAATCAATGGTCAAAGTACGGTGGTCCTGGGGAACCAGGGAAGCCAGGACCTGGTGCTGGAAGGCGTTGCTGCACGGGTATTCGCCAACCAGGTAAGGGGGCAGTCCACCCTGACCGTGGGAAATGGACACCAGAACACCATCCGGATCCATGGGACGGCCGGCGGGGCCTATGTCAATTACTTATATGCCCAGGATGGCCCTTCCCAAATGACCCTGGGGGATGGAGGAGTGGAATCCCTTTCTCTGGAGGGGACTGCCGGTTCTCTGGTGGGGAATTCTGCAGTGAATTCCAGCCTGACCGTGGGCAATGGACATACGGCCATCCTTACTGTAACCGGGAAAGATTCTGCTGCTTCCACCATTGCAGGAGATGAACTGGCGGTTGCTCCTGCTGCCGGAATCAACCTGAAAACGGGCAGTGGGTATGCCACCATCATCCGGACAGAAGGAAACAACGGCAATGTGAATGGCATGTTCGCTGTCAGCGGAGCCAAGGCCCAGGTGGGGGACGGTGCAGTTATCGATATCCAGGACCGGTATACGGGGAAACAACAGAATGCTGTCCTGTTCGGCATCCGGAATCAGAATGCAGAGGTCAATTATGGAAGCCATTTGAGAGAGACCCTGGCCGGGGAGAATGTTGGGAGTGTTTATGGCATTTATACCGCTGGTTCCCAGGGAAAGACCCGGGTGGGGGACGATGCCCTGCTGCAGGTGGATGCTTCTGGCAAGAACACCTTTGGTGTCTATGCTCTGGCAGGGGGCACGGTGGATTTTGCCGGCAGTGCCGCCATCCAGATGGGACAGGATCAGGATGCCATCTGCAGCACCGGTGAAGGCAGCTCCGTCAGCGCCCTGGGAGCTGGCCGGAAGGTAATCCTGGGCAATCTGGAAGCGGCGGACAAAGGGTCCATCCGGCTGAACCTGAACACAGGGGATTCCCTGTTCCGGGGCAAATCCACGGTAAATGGATTTGAGGCCAACCAAGAGAATGTCCATGGCCCTGTGGCTGCAGCCGCTGATGCTTCGGCTCCTGGTGTGACGGAGCTGACCCTGGCCAACGGCGCCCGGTGGGACATGACGGACAGCAGCCAGGTGACGGGGCTGGATCATGCCAACGGCGGCCTGGTGAACATGGAGTACAATCCGGAATACCAGCGGCTGGATGTGGGTACGTACAGCGGCCAGAACGGGATCTTCCGGATGAAGACTGACCTGGACAGTGAAACCAATGGGGATAAAGTATATATGACCGGTGCGGCGGCCGGTTCCCATGGATTGGTCCAGGTCCACGACGAAAGTTTCCTTTTGGGGAAGGAAGTCACCGGGACCAAGCATCTGCTGCTGATTACCGATGACAGCAAAAAGGCTTCCTTCAGCGGCCAGTCCCTGGACGAAGGGGGCCTGTGGGATGTGACGCCCACCATCCAGAATGGCAGCTATGTGCGGGACACCATGGGAGTGGCGGACGCCAGGGATACGGAATGGTATCTCACCAAACTGACCAAAACCATCAACCGGGACACCCGGCCCCTCATTGCCGCAGCGGACACCCAGTACGGCCTGTACCGGGAAAGCCTGGATACCCTCCGGCAGCGGATGGGGGACCTGCGGTTCTTAAAGAAAAAGGACCGGGCCGCCGGCCTGTGGGCCCGGATGCGGGACGGGGAATTCAGCGGTGCGGACAGCCTGGATACCCGGTATCACAGCTTCCAATTGGGGTATGACCAGGCGGCCAACCCCAAGACGGTGTACGGTGTGCTGGCGGAACGGGGCATCGCATCTCCCAGCTATGCCTACGGGTCCGGGAAGGACCACAGTCTGGCCGGGGCCCTGTACGGCACCTGGTTCGGGGACAACGGCAGCTACACCGATGTGGTGGCCCGGTACAACCGGGACGACGCCCATGTAAGCACTTACGGGGGCTATCCGGACCGGGCGGACTGGCGGAGCCATGACATCAGCGCCAGTGTGGAATATGGCCGGACCATCCCTGTTTCGGACAACGGGTACTTTGTGGAACCCCAGGCCCAGTTCCAGATGGGGCACCTGGGCAGCTATCATGCCACTACCCTCCGGGGGAAGACCGTCCAGGCAGATGGGTACGACAGTGCCATCGGACGGATCGGCTTCGTGGCCGGCCGCCGGGGAAAGGATGCCCGCCATCCTTTTGACTGGTACATCAAAGGGAGCCTGCTCCACGAATTCGGAGGCGGCCGGGCCCTCCGATTCACCGCGCCGGACGGAGAAACCCTGGACACCCGTCTGGACAGCCAGGGCACCTGGTGCACCCTGGGCCTGGGAGGCAGTTACCGGACCAGCCACCGGACTTATCTTTACGGAGACGTGGAACGGAGTTTCGGCGGGGATCTGCAGAAAAAGTGGCAGGTGAATGTGGGGGTACAGTATCAGTTCTGAGTGAAGAGTGCAGAGTGAAGAGTCTAGTGACCAAAGGGGCTGTTGCGCTTGCAGCAGCCCCTTTGGTATAATGAAAAAAAGTCACAGTTTTCACATATCTTGACAGAGGAGGTGGGGACCATGGAAGGACTGGTGCAGGGATTGACAGGTGTCTTTCAAGCCCTGGAACAGCTCTGGTCCATCGTCCCTCTGCCAACTTTGTATCTGGCCGCCATGGCCGGGGTGATCCTGTGGGGAGGCTCCCTCCGGGGACGGATCTTCCAGCTGGGGGCCCGGGAAGCTATGGGATGGGGCATCTGGGTATGGCTGGCCTGGCTGGCCATCCGGCTCCTGCGCCTGACCCTGGTCACGGGCTGGGATACTCTCCATCGTCTGCTGTGGTACGGCTTTTATCCCTGTATGGGACTGCTGATCTTCTTGGTGGTCTGGATCAGCTTTGCCAGCAACCGGAGACCGGAAGACGGGATGCTTCCCCGTTGGCTCCAAGGTCTTTTGATCCTGGACCTTCTGCTGGCTGGGCTGGTTCTCACCAACGACTGGCACCAGCAGGTTTTCCGGATCTTCCCCAGTCCGGGCCATCACCGGGATGTATATACCTACGGTTCCGGGTACTTCCTGATCCTGGGCAGTTACCTGGTCCAGCTGCTGCTGGCCAACGGATGGCTGGCATGGAGAGCCTGGAAGGAAAAATTCAGCTTGCTGAACCTGTGGGCTCCTTTGACCATCCTCCTGCTTTACGGGGGATATATTGCCGGGTACATCCTGCGGGTTCCCTGCTGTTTTCGAACTGAATTCGTCTTGCGGACAGCGGTTTTCGGGTTCCTTTGGATGGAATCCCTGCTCCGGTGCCGTCTGCTGCCGGGGAACAGCCAGTACCGGGACTGCTTCCTTCATTCCCGGTTGGGACTCCATATCCTGGACCGTCAGGGACGGACGGTGTACCAGTGCCGGCAGCTGGCCGTCCCTCCGGAAGGGGACTGGCAGCGGCGGACCATGCCCATTTCCGGAGGTCAGGTGGTGTGGTACCAGGATATGGGGGAACTGCGCAGGCAGAAGGAAAAACTGGAACTGACAGTCCAGACCCTACGGCGGGCCTATGAGCTGAGAAAGAATTGGGAAAAGATCCGCCGGGAACGGATCAACCAGCAGACCCGGCAGCGAATCTATGCAGAGGTGGAAGGCATCCTCCAGAGCAAGGGGCCTCTTTTCACCCGGTATGCCCGGACCCTGGAACTGGTAAAGCCGGGGGAGGAGGGCCGGCAGGTAGTGGCCCGGCTGAACGTGCTGGCCTGCTATCTGAAGAAACAGTGCGTCCTCTTGCTCCGGGGCCGGGAGGACAATTCCCTGCCTTCCCGGGAACTGGTGCTGGCCGTGAGGGAACTGTGCCGGTATCTGGAACGGACCGGTCTGAAGACCCTGGTTGATGTCCGTCTGGAAGGGCAGCTGCCGGTGGAAACGGCCCTGGGGTTCTTCCAGCTGCTGGAAGAGGCTTCGGAAGAGGCGGTGCGCCAGAAAGAACAATCCCAGATCTGCTGTATCAAAGAAAAACAGGGTGGCTGGGAACTGTCCCTGCTCTGGGATCCGCATCCCTGGGTCCGGGAGTTTGCCGTCCGGAATCAAGCAAAATATGGTCTGGGACTTTCCTGGCTGGAACTGGAGTACAGGAACAGTCTGGTGCTCCGGAGCCAAAGGAGGGACGGACCATGACGGACCTATTGAAACTGACACCCCTGGTCCGGACAATCGCGGTACTGCTGGGCCTTGTGGGACTGCTGAGCCAGAGTCTGCTGATGTATTTCCTCCAGCCTTTGCCCCGGTTCCAGAGCCGGCACCGGAAACTCCTGGAAGGGATGATTTTGGTCCTTCTGGTGCTGCTGGAAGGTGTCCTGATCGAAAAAATCAGGCTAGATCCGCCGTCAGGGCCAAATCCAGAGAGAAATCTTTTTTTCTTGGTCTTTGGAGGTCTTTTTCTCGTTCTGGCCCTGAGACGGACCTTGGATCTCCTACCGGAAACCATACGGGAAAAACGGGAGCAGATTACCGAGTATTCCATCCAGGAAGCTCTCGACAGCCTGGAGGAAGGCGTCCTGATCACCCTGCAAAATGGGGAACCGGTGCTGATGAACCGGGCCCTGTTCCGGTATACAGAAAGCATCCTGGGGACGGGGGTTCGGAACGGCAATGTGTTGTGGCATTTGCTCCAGGAAGTCCGGCGGCCCGGGCTGTTCCGGGAAAACCAGGGACGGGGGCTGCTGTTCCATCTGCCAGACGGACGCTGGCTCCTGTGTCAGCGGGATACGGTCTTGTTTGCGCAGCAGACCCATTGGCAGCTGACCATCAGCGATGTAACGGAACTCCAGCAGTTGAACCAGTCCCTGGATGCCCAGAACCGACAGCTCCAGCAGAAGAATACGGAACTGAAAAAAATGCTCCAGCATGTCCAGGAGATCCAAAGCCGGGAGACCCTCCGGGAAATCCGAACTCGGATCCATGATTTGATGGGGATGCGGATCAGCCTGCTCCAGCAGGTGCTGAACAACCGGGAGTTTGCCGATTACCAGCGGATCATGCCTCTCTTAGCCACGATGCTCAGCGATGTGCGGCAGGAAATCCGGGTGGATCCCCAGGTGCGGCTGGGAGAACTGGTATCCCTGTACCGGAAGCTGGGAGTGCTGGTCACCGTCCGGGGAACTCTTCCAAAGGCTGACTGGAAAGAGGAACTGTATGTGCAGATCATCCGGGAAGCCTTGACCAACGCCATCTGCCACGGCCGGGCCAGCCAGGTGACCCTGGTACTGGGAGAAAACAGCCTGCTGATCCAGGACAATGGACTGGGGTGCACTGGACCCGTCCTGGAAGGAGGCGGGCTTGGGGGAATCCGGGAAAAAGTGGAGAGCCGGGGCGGGACGCTGGTCATTTCCGGGACCCCTCATTTTATGCTGAAAATCCGCCTGTTGGCGGAAAAGAAGGAAGGGAAGGACCATGATCCGAATTCTGCTGGTGGATGACCAGAAAATCCTGTTGAATGGGCTGGCCAGTCTGCTGGAACCTTATGAAGACCTGGAAGTGGTGGGGGAAGTGCCGTTTTCAGAAATGGTGGAGATGGCCTGTGCCCGACTGAACCCCCAGGTGGTACTCATGGATGTCTGCATGGAAGGGAAAACCAGCGGGATCGAGAACACCCGGAAGATCCGGAAGCATTTTCCCCAGATCAAAGTCATTATCATGACCGGGTTCCAGGATGTGCATTTTGTGGAACTGGCCCGGGAGGCCGGAGCGGACAGCTTCATTTACAAGGAAAGCGCCGCGGACCAGTTCGTGGACTGCATCCTCCGGACCATGGCAGGGGAGCATCTGTTCCCGGATGTCCAGGAACGGACCACCTTCGGATTCTACAACGCCACCCTGACCCAGCGGGAAATCCAGATCCTGCACCTGGTCTGTCAGAATTTGAGCTACCAGGAAATCGCCGAACGGCTGCATCTGAGCCGCCGGACCGTCAGTTTCCATATCAGCAACATGCTCAGCAAAACCGGCCACAAAAGCATCGTGGGACTGGCCGTGGAAGCGGCGGAAAAGGGATATGCGGGAAGAGAGTAAAACCTGTACTAAAGTACAGTGCAGAAATCTTCTGCTCTGGGTATACTAAAGGCAGGAGGTGAGGAAAATCATGAGAAACGGAAAGAAAATCCTGCAAATGGCGGCTTCTGCGTCCCTGTTTGCCTTTTTGCTGCCGCTCCAGGCCTGGGCCCGTGTGGTGCTGCTCCATACCAACGACATCCACTGCGGGGTGGACAGGAACCTGACCCTGGCCCGGGTGGCGGCTTTCAAGAAGCACCAGAAGGCCCAGGAACCCCAGACCCTGCTCCTGGACGCCGGGGACGCCATCCAGGGGGAACCAGTGGGGAAGCTCACTGACGGCCGGGCCATGGTCCGGATCCTGAATGCTGCCGGGTATGATTTCGCCATCCCTGGCAACCACGAATTCGACTATGGCATGGACAATTTCCTGTCCTTGGCCAAAAAAATGAAATGCGGGTACACCAGCTGCAACTTCGTCCGGCGAGATACGGGGAAAAATGTCCTGCGGCCCTACCGGATCTTCCCATTCAAAGAGCGGAAGGTGGCTCTCATCGGGGTCACCACTCCTGGCACCCTGGTGTCCTCCACGCCCCGGTTCTTCCAGGACGGCAAAGGCCATTTCCTCTATGGGTTCTGTGAGGACAAAGAGGGGACAAAACTCTATGAAAAAGTCCAGGAAACCGTGGATGCAGTTCGGAAGCAGGGGGCGGACACGGTGATTTTGGTGGCCCACCTGGGCAGCGACGGATCCATCCCCGTGTGGAGCAGCAGTGCTCTCTTGGCCCATCTCACTGGGGTGGACGGGATCATCGACGGCCATTCCCACGAACAGTATGAACGGCAGCTGCCGGACCGGAACGGGAAACTGGTACCGGTGGCCCAGACCGGCACCAAGCTCCAGACCCTGGGGAAAATGGTCATCGAGGACGACGGGACCATCCGGGGCGAACTGCTCCAGGATCTGCCGGAACCGGATCCCAAAGTGGAGAAACTGGTCCGGAAAGAACTGGCCAAAGTGGACCAGGCCCTGGCCCAAAAGGTGGGCGAATCTCCCGTGGTCTTGGTGGATTCCCTGGAGGGTCAGCGGGCGGTGCGTCAGAAGGAAACCAATCTGGGGGATTTTGCGGCCGATGCCTTCCGGGCGTATTTCAAGGCGGATGCGGCCCTGATCAACGGGGGATCCTTCCGGTCCGGCCTGCCCCAGGGGGTCTGGACCCGGAAGACCCTGCTGACCCTGTTCCCCTTCGGGAACCAGGCCGTGCTCCGGAGCGTTTCCGGCCAGCAGCTGCTGGATGCTTTGGAACTGAGCGTATCCCATGCGCCGGAAGAAAACGGCGGGTTCCTCCAGGTATCCGGGCTCACCTTTGTGTATGACCCCACCCTCCCGTCTCCCGTGAGGCTGGATGACCAGGGGAATTTCGCCGGGATCCAGGGAAAACGCCGGGTGAGCCAGGTGATGCTGGGGGGCAGACCCCTTGACCCGGCGGAAGACTACCTGGTGGCCGGGACCACCTACATCCTCAGCGACTGCGGCAACGGCTACACCATGTTCCGTGATGCCACCCTGGTGGCCGAACCTGGCCTCTCCGACGTGGATATCCTGGCAGATTACGTCCAGAAACAGGGCGTCAGCGAGGCGTACCGGAAGCCGGAAGGGCAGGGGAGAATCCAGGTGAATAGGAAATAAGAAGTCAGACCCGGCCCTAACGGGCCTGTCAGATGTCAGAAGTCAGCTGGTTCGAGATAAGCAATGCGGACCTACATCCCATCCGTACAAAGCTGACGTCTGATGTCTCAAGGCCCGTTAGGGCCGTTTCTGACTTCTTTTTTTCTCCAAAACCTGTACTTTAGTACAGCGTATTTGTTCAGAAAATTCTGTACAATAGAGCCAGAAGAAAGGTATTGGAACTGGAGAAAAGGAGGTACACTATGGGACTGATCAAAGCAGGGATGGGCGCTGCAGGCGGCGTGCTGGCCGATCAATGGAAAGAGTTCTTTTACTGCCAGATGGCACCGGACATCCTGATGATGAAGGGACAGAAACGGACCGGAAGCCGGAGCTCCAACCAAGGGGACGACAACATCATCAGCAACGGATCCCGGATCGCCGTGAACAACGGCCAATGCATGATGATCGTGGAAAGCGGCAAAGTGGTGGATCTGTGTGCGGAACCGGGGGAATACACCTATGATAAAAGCACGGAACCTTCCGTCTTTACCGGAGGCCTGAAAGACAATGTGAAGAACATCTTCAAACAGATGGGGAAACGCTTCACCTTCGGTGGGAATCCCGGGAAGGACCAGCGGGTGTACTATTTCAATACCAAGGAACTGATCGGGAACAAGTACGGGACCCCCAGCGAAATCCCTTTCAAGGTGAAGGATGACACCACCGGTCAGGTGCTCACCATCCGGCTCCGGTGCTTCGGAGAATACAGCTACCGGATCACCGACCCTATTTTGTTCTACACCCATGTGGCCGGGAACGATTTCGATGAGTACCGTCGGGAAACCCTGGACGGCCAGATGAAAAGCGAACTGCTCATGGCCCTGGCACCGGCTTTTGCCCAGCTCAGCGCCCAGCGGATCGATTATACGGAAATCATGGCCCACACCTTTGAACTGGCGGAAGCCCTCAATGAAGTGCTGAGCAAAAAATGGCGGGATCTCCGGGGCATCGAGATCGTTTCCTTCGGGATCAGCAACATCAAAGCCAACGAAGAGGACGAAGCAAAGATCCAGAAGGCCCAGATGGGCATGACCTTTGGCAGAAATCCCCGGATGGCCCTGGGGGCCATGGTGGATTCCACTACCGATTCCATAAGGATGGCGGCAGGAAACCAGAACGCCGGAGCCGCTTTCGGGTTCATGGGCATGAACATGGCAGGGAACGCCGGGGCGGGCATGTTCCAGACCCTGGCAGGACAGGCGGCTCAGCAGCCCAGCCAGCAGCCGGGACAACCGGAACGGCCCCCCATTGGTTTTGCCCAAAAGGCGGCGGCTCCCAACAGCTGGGACTGCAGCTGCGGACAGCAGGGCAACACTGGGAAGTTCTGCATGGCCTGCGGAGCCAAAAAGCCAGAACCGGCAGGAACCTGGGACTGCGCCTGCGGCCATAAAGGGAACACCGGAAAGTTCTGTGCGGAATGCGGCGCTCCCAAACCGGAAGCCCAGCCTCAGGGATGGACCTGCCCTGGCTGCGGCACGGTGAACCAGGGGAAATTCTGCATGAACTGCGGTGCCCAAAAACCGGAGGACGCGCCTCTGTACCGCTGTGACAAATGCGGCTGGCAGCCCCCGGATCCTCATCATCCTCCCAAATTCTGCCCCCAGTGCGGAGACCCCTTTGATGACAGCGACAAGACCTGAAACAGGAGGTGAACCATCATGACCGATACCTCTGTTGCCTATAAGTGTCCCAACTGCGGCGGGCCACTGGAATTCAAGCCAGGGGCAAGCCAGGTGGTCTGCCCCTACTGCGATACCCAGCTGGACGTGGCACAGGTGGAAGCCCTCTTTGCCCGGCAGCAGGAACGGGCGGCAGCTGCCCAGGAAGCCAAAGAAGAACGCTGGAATACGGAAATGGCCGGCAAGGAATGGAGCACGGAAGAAGCCGCCATCCTGAAAGCCTTCACCTGTTCCGCCTGCGGGGCGGAAATCGTCTGTGACGAAAACACCCTGGCCACGGAATGCTGCTACTGCGGGAATCCCACCATGATGCCCAACCGGTTCGGCGGGATGCTGAAGCCGGATTATGTGATCCCCTTCCAAAAGACCAAAGAAGATGCGGTGGCGGCCCTGAAGGAGTTCTACAAGGGCAAACGGCTCCTGCCGGCGGCCTTTACGGCCAACAACCGGGTGGAGGATATCCAGCCCATGTATGTACCCTTCTGGCTCTTCGATTCCACAGTCCATGCCAGTGCCGACTTCAAGGGAGAAGACGACAATGTGATGGAAACCAGCGATGAGATCATCACGGAAACCCGGGTGTTCCAGTGCATCCGCAGCGGCCGGATGAGCTTCCACAAGATCCCGGTGGACGGATCTAGCAAAATGGATGATACCTACATGGAAAGCATCGAGCCCTTCGATTACTCTCAGATGGTGCCCTTCAGTCCGGCTTATCTCACCGGCTTCCTGGCGGACAAATATGATGTGGACGCGGAAGCTTCCGTACCCCGGGCGGATGAACGGGTGGAACGGTCCGCCGTGGGGGTGCTGGAAGAAACCGTCAGGGGCTATGACCGGAAGACCCTCCAGGACAGCGTGGTCCGCAAGGACGAGGACCAGGTGGCCTACGCCCTGGCCCCGGTGTGGATCCTGACTACCCGGTATCAGGACAAGCCCTATACCTTTATGATGAACGGGCAGACCGGGAAGATGGTGGGCACCCTGCCCTATGACAACCAGAAATCCCTGATGTACATGGGGGCCCTAGCGGCCATCCTTACACCGGTGCTGTATTTTGTGGCAAAGATGTTCTTGACGTAAGGAGGTCATCATGAAGAAATACCTGCGCATCCTGGGTCTCCTGGTGTTCCTGGTGGGTATGGCGGTTCCCGGGTCGGCAGCCCCGGCGCTGGTTTCGGACCAGGCAGGGCTCCTGCAGCCCCAGGAAGTCAAGGCTCTCCAGCAGTCTCTGGACCAGGTAAGCCAAAAATACCAGGTCCGGCTGGCGGTGGTCACCGTGCAAAGCACCGGCGGCGCAAAAGCCGGACAATTCGCCAATGTGATCCTGGACAAGATCAAAGACAAAAGCAACAAGGGGAATATGGTGCTGCTTCTTTCCATGAAGGAACGGGATTGGTACCTTTCCACCGACAACAATATGCGTAAAATGATTACGGATAAAGCCGGCATCAAGGCCCTCAGCGGAAAATTCCTGCCGGCCCTGAAAAAGAACAACTATCCGGAAGCCTTCGGCCAGTTTGCCAAAGGGACGGATGGACTGCTGGCTTATTATCAGAAGGAAGGGAAGCCCTACGACCCGGCCGATGCCTTCAACCCTCTGGCCTTGGCCATTGCTGCGGCGGTATCCCTGGGCATCGGGTTCCTGGTGCGCCGGATCCTCATCGGCCAGATGAACAATGTGCTGCCGGCTCTGGAAGCCGGGGTCTATCTGGACCGGGACAGCTTCCAGCTGGAAGAAGACACGGACAACTACTTGTATATGACAGTACACCGCCAGCCAAAATCCAAAGAGTCCGACCATTCGGCAGACAGTACCGATGAGGATCACGGAGGAGGCGGCGGAAAGTTCTGAAGACAGAGGCTCAGCTGAAGCAGGGCCGGAAAGGAGTCCATCATGAAAAAGAACTGGAAAGCAGCACTTCTGGCAGGGCTGTCCCTGTGCTTGTTCCTGGCCGGCTGCGGAGGCGGCGGGACACCGGCAAAACCCAAATCCGACCTGCCGGAACGGAAAAAAATCAGTACCCCGGTGGCATCCAGCTTCAAAGTGGACGGCCGTACGGTGAACATCTATGAATTTACTGGGCTCACCTTCAAGGACCAGACCCTGTGGACAGAAAAACTGGCGGTGGATGGGGATCGGATCTACTTCTTCGGCTTCGACAACAAGGACAAAACATACCGAACCAAACTCCGGTCCGTCAGTTACAAAGACGAGAAACTCAGTGATCTGAAGGTGTTGGATGGACGGGCCAACTGGCGGTACCGGCTGGTGGTATCCAACGGGACTGTCTATGACTGGCACAAAAAAGGAGATTATAACAGCATAAAGGCAAATTCCCCCGACTACTGGCATTATTACGATGGAAAGGCCATGGTGCCCACGGATCTGAGAGGGATGACCCTGGTTCCCATCGATCAGGGGAAGGATGTGGTCTATACCGAAGGGTCGGATTACTGGATCGGGACCCTGGAGAAAGGGAAGCTCACCAAAGGAAAGAAACTGCTTTCCGGAACGGAGGCGAAGAAGGACGGCCTGAGCCTCAAAGGCCAATGGGCAGATAAAGATGGATTCTACCTGATGGGGTACCTGAAGAATGACAAGGGTGGATATTACAATGTGGTCCGGCAGTTCAGCCTGAAAGACGGGAAGCTGCTCCAGACCTTTGAAGGACCGCCCACCGAAGAAAGCCGCGGGTTTGCCGTCACCGAGCACCGGGTGGTGCTGGGACAGAAAGGCGGCATCTACTGGATCTACAGCAAGAAGGACGGCAAGCTGCTGGGGAAAGCCCAGACAGAACCCAAACTGACCATGGAAATCCTGACCCCTATGAAAAACGACTCCATTTTGATCTACCGCCGGATCAACCGGTCCGAAGCCAAACTGTACCGGATGGATCTGTAGGGGGTGTGGCAGGGAAACGGGGACACGGCTGCGCCGCCCGGATCCGTCCCTATGGGAGAGAAAGGAACTGACTATGAAAAACCTATGGAAACAACCCCTGGTGCGGTCTCTGCTGCTGCATCTGGTCCTTGTTTTAGGGCTGACGGCCGGGGCCTTTGCTGCCCCCCGGAAAACGGTGATGGTCCGCAATGTACAGGAAATGATGGAGGCCCTAGGGGACCATCGGGAGATCATCCTGGCACCGGGCCGCTACAACCTGTCCGCATGGCTGTCCGGTCCCTTTGGGGACCAGGTGATCCACAGATTTCCCTGGAATCCCGTAAGTCCGTCGGGCCTGTACCTGACCTATGACGAACTGGCACTGGCCGGGTTCCAGGATCTGACCATCCGGGGACAGGATACCGGGGAGATCACCGCGGAAATCGTCACCGAAGACCCTTATACCCCGGTGCTGCATTTCCGGAACTGTGAAAATCTGCGGTTGGCCCATCTCCGGATCGGCCATTTCCTGAAAAAAGGCTACTGCAGCGGGGCCGTACTGAACCTGGATAGTGTGAAAAACGTCAGCCTGGAACATCTGGACCTGTACGGTTGCGGGACCTACGGGTACGAAGCCCGGAATAGCGAGAACATCACCCTCAGTGACAGTGTGATCCGGAACTGTACTTACGGCCTGGTGGACGCTGTGGGCTGCCGGGACCTGGAGATTGTGCGGACCGTTTTCAAAGATACCAGCACCAACCTGCCTCTCTTCGCCCTGGCCCATTCCCGGCTGGAACTGAGGGACTGCACCTTCCACAATGTTTACGGGAAGATGGAGGATCTGTCCGTGACAGGGGGCAGTGCAGAATAGGGAAAGGAGGCATAACCATGGATGGACCGGCTAAAAAAACCACTGCTTTCGTCTTGGCACTTCTCCTGTTGGGGGCTGCCATTCCCGGCCAGGCCTGCAGGGAACCCTATATGCTGGACGGACCCGGAAGCGTCTATGAACCCCCGGTCCTTTCCAACCACGAAGTCAGGAGCCAGCTCCGGATCGCTCTGGCCTGCCGGTCCCAGTGGGATCTGGTCCAAAACCGGAAGGGACCGGTACAGTTTGCCGTGACGGAGATGGATGGGGACGGACAGGTGGAAATCCTGGCTGTGGCTCTGGAGGAGGGAATCCTCCAGGGTCATGAGGTCCAGGGTGGAAAGGGAAAAATAGAGAAAATACCCCAGGACCGGCTGGAAGGGCTGCTGATGAGCTGTCCGAAATCTCCGGTCTGGTTCACCATTTCCCCGGAACATCGGGAAAGCTGGCTGGAGGGCCCTCCCTCCCACAATATCCATATGCTCCTGGACAGCTACGAAATCCATGTAGGCAGAAAAGAGGGGTTTGGGTAAAGACTGCCGAAAGGAGACGCTATGGAAGGAAAGCATATCTGGAGACAAATGGCCTGTCTGTGTCTCATGGCCTTTCTCGCGGGCAATCTCGGGATGGTTGGGGCTTCGGGCAGGGTAGGAGATGGCTCCGTACAGGGACGGGACACCCTCCATTCCCCGGCCCAGTGGGGCAAAGGGAGCGTGGAATTTTTCCTGACCCAGCCCGGCGAATTCGGAGAAACCATGCTGGCAGTGGTTCCCAGAGAGCCCTTGGAGGATGTGCACCTGCTCACCCTCCAGGCAGCGGAGGTCAGCGATAGCGGCCAGGTGACCTGGCAGGTGGAAACCGACGAACCCCTGGGAAATCTGGAACCGGGTACCCGGTACAATTACCCCATGGCCCTGGAAGGGACGGCCCAGGCTACTGCCCTGTCCTATTGGGACCGGAAAGGGCATCACCGGAAGATCTTCCAGATCAGCGGAAAAGACGGAAGCCTGGTGGTGCGGGAAGAGTGAAGCGTACAAAGGGAAGAACAAAGATTTCCCCCGCCGACTGGACAAATTTGAAGAGGAACGGGGCCTGCCCCATGAAAAAATGGCCCTGGTCAGCCCTTTAAAAATACGCTGTCACACTGGTCCCCAGGACCCACTCCCGGAAATCCCGGGTGAAGGGTCCTGCTTTTCTGTTCTGGAGCCGGAACCCTTCTATGGCCCAGACCAGGCCGGGGAACACCACATAGTCCATCCGGACGCCCCAGCCTTGGAATCCCTGGCGCTGGAAGAACCCTGTATCCCCGTCCATGGTGTGGTACAGGATGCTGGACTGGGGCTGGTGGTAGTACCGGAGCCAGGTTTCCCAGGTGCCGCCCTTCCGTTCATCCAGTTCTCCATAGGTCACTGCAGCCACAAAGCCGGCTTTCCGTTCCCGGTATCCGTCCTGGCCGTGGGTCCCTCTGGAGCCAAGCAGTTCTAGGTCGAAGAGCCATCGGTCCCGGGGCTGGTATTCCAAACGAGTGGTCCAAATCTGCTGCCGGTCGAAGCCTTTGCCGCTGGATCCCGGTTCCAGACCAAAAGCCTGGAGGGCGGGCAGGCTGGCAGGCTGATCCTGGCGGGTACGGAAATCCAGGAAGGCGGACCGGAGGTTCAGTTTCCCCAGCTGTTTTTCGGTCTGGACGAACCAGCCGGTTTTCCGATGGAGGTTGTCGTCTCCGGTGGTCTGGCCCGCAAACAAAGTGGTCCGTCCGGCTGGGTCCGTCTTTTTTCCAAAGCTGGTGCGAATCCCGTCCACCCGTTTGTCGATCACGTTCCCATCCATGAGATACAGGTTGAACCGGCCCAGCTCCCATTTGGTGTGGTCATTTTCGTGCTGGAGATAAGCACGAGAGAGGGAGGGATGGTGGTCCTGGGTGTGGTCCTTGTCGTTCCGTTTGTCTTCGATCATGAATTTCAGCTGGGTCTCCTGGCTGGTGTGGACCACCGGGAACAGCCGCAGCCGCCGCTGGAGCAGGAATACATCCTGGTCCGTCCGGGGCCAGCGGCTTTTTTTCAGGTTGGCGGGGATCCGGGCGGCAAACCGGCCTTTGCCGTAGAGATACCGGTAGTCCCCGTGGAGCTCCAGCCAGGGGGCTTTCCGTTTTTCTTCCTGTTCGGGAGGGTCAGCCTGGGAAGGGTCTACGGGGGCACCTTCTCCCAAGGCCCCGGGCAGGGCCAGGCAGAACAGCAAAAAGAACCAGAAGGGGAAAGGCATGGCCATCACCTGCTTTCTGTCGTTTCTTATATCATACTATATGTAAAGTGAAGAGTGAAGAGCGCAGAGTGCAGAGCCCTGCCCTACCCACTTTTTCCTGTATATGGTATAATATACTAATTAAATTGTATAAAGTTGCGTTTGAGGAGACAGCCTATGAACGACGAACAAGAAAAACAGCAGGCGCAGTTGGAAAACAGTCCCGATGCGGACGATATGGGTGCCATCAAGGTGGCTGACGAGGTCCTGAGCATTGTGGCCGGGCTGGCAGCTTCCGAGGTGAACGGAGTCTATGGCATGAGCGGGGGGATCCGGGAAGGTCTTACGGACATGCTGGGGAAACAGAACTTCTCCAAGGGCATCAAGGTCTATACGGAAGGCCATACGGTGCGGGTGGAAGTCCATGTGATCATCACCTATGGTTTCAATATCCCCGATGTGGCCATCAAACTCCAGGAAAAAGTCAAGGAAGCCGTGGAAAACATGACCGGCTACGAAGTCACCGGGGTGGATGTCCATGTGGAAGGGGTCAAGAAGAAAAAAGAAAAAGCGTTCAGCGAGAAGGACGATACAGAAGAATTGGTGAAAAAATGGGAAGAAGGAGCAGCCGGAGAACCTGGAGAAAAGGCCAGTCCGGCAGCACCGCCTGAGGAGCCCCCAGGATCGCCGGAAGATGCCTCGACTGGAGCTCCTATGGAAAGCAGGGAAGCAGAAGGACCCGCCGGAACCGGAGATGCACCTGGGGAAGGATCGGAGGAACCAGTGCCTGGAGCAGCCCTCCAGGAAGCAGCAGGGGGAGAAAAATGAGCATATTCGATCGGATCATCTTGACCATGTACACCTGCATCATGGCAGCCGTGGCCGTGCTGATCGTCATAGTCAGCGTCAACGGCATCCCTGTCCATGATCTGACGGAATTCGCCGCCCGGGTCCCCGGCCGTTGGGAATACACCATCGGCGGGGTGATCATCTTCCTGGTGAGCCTGCGACTGCTGTTTGCCAGTTGGAGCCGGGGCGGCAGCAACGACTTGACCTTCGAGAACGAACGGGAAGGGAAGATCCATGTGAGCCAGCGGGCCATGGAAGATTATATTTCCGGTTTCACCAATGATGTGTACGGGGTCTTCGGTTCCAAGTGCCGGGTGAAGCTGCTGAAAGACAATCAGCTCAGTGTCCGGATCAATGCTTCCATCGAACCGGGGATCAACATCCCGGATACCACCGATGAGGTGAAACGGACGGTGAAGAAAAACATCATGAACGTCATCGGCGTGGATGTGGCCGATGTGGCAGTCTATTTTAAGCATATCAAGGCGAAGGAATAGATGGAGGATGGACCATGTGGCAGGAAATTTTGCGTAAATTGTTTGAAACCAGCCGTTGGCGGATCATCGGCGCTTCGGTGGGCCTGGTGGTGGGCATCCTGTTCCTCCTCCTGGGCTTTTTCCAGGCGGTGTTCCTGCTGTTCTGCATCGGTCTGGGATTCTATATCGGCTATAAAATGGATGCAGGGGAAGATCTGGTGGATCTGCTGGACAACCTGCTGCCTCCGTACCATAAATAAAGGAGTTTAACAACCATATGAGCAGAAGAGAAGCACGTACCATTGCATTGAGAAGCCTGTTTGCCCTGGAATTCTCTCCGGAACAGTCTCCGGAAGAAACAGTCCGGACCATGGCGGAAGAAGAGGATATCCAGGATACCCGGAAAAAAGATCTGGCCTATGCCCTGGCATTGGTGAACGGAGTCCGGGAGCACCAGGAAGCCCTGGATGAGGAACTGGACGGCCTGGACGCCAGATGGACCCTGAAGCGGATGAACGGCATCGACCGGAACCTGCTGCGGATCGCCGCTTGGGAAATGTTCTACAGCCCGGAACCGGTGCCCCCCGCAGTCGCCATCAATGAAGGGGTGGAACTGGCCAAAATCTATGGGGGAGATGAATCCCCTGCTTTCATCAACGGCCTGCTGGGGAGCCTGGTGAAGCAGCATGACCGCTGAGGAAGCGGTGCTGGGGCTGGATACCAGCTGCTATACCACTTCTGCAGCCCTGCTGGACCGGGAAGGGAACCTACTGGCCGATCAGCGGCGGCTCTTGAAAGTGAAACCAGGGCACCGGGGTCTGGCCCAGTCGGAAATGGTCTACCAGCATACCCGGAACCTGCCGGATCTCTTGGAAGCCCTGGATCTTTCCGGACGGAAGGTGGCGGCCATCGGCGTCAGCGCTCAGCCCCGTCCCCGGGAGGATTCCTATATGCCCGCCTTTCTGGTGGGGCTGGGTATGGCCCGGAGCCTGGGAAAGTTGCTGGGGGTTCCCGTGCACCGGCTCACCCATCAGCACAACCATATGTATGCCGGTCTCTGGTCCGTGGGGAAAACGGCCCCGGACCGGTTCCTTTTGACCCATGTTTCCGGGGGGACCACGGACCTGCTCCTGTGTGAACGGCAGGCAGACGGAGAATTTTCCCTGGAACCCCGGGGCAGCAGCATCGATCTCCATGCAGGACAGTTCATCGACCGGGTGGGGGTGGCCCTGGGGCTGCCCTTCCCGGCGGGGCCTCATCTGGAAAGATTGGCTGGAGAAGCGGAAACTCCCTATCCATTGAAAGTCTGGACCGAAGGCGGGAACCTCTCTCTTTCCGGCCCTTGTACCAAAGCCCTGCGAGCCGCGGAAACCGGAGCAGATCCGGCCAGCCTGGCTCTGGGAGTGGAACAGGCCATCGGCCAGGGATTGGGGCGGGTGCTCCAGGCCATCTGCCGGGAGGAAGGTCTCCAGCAGGTCCTTCTGGTGGGCGGCGTCAGTGCCAATCAGGAAATCCGCCGGTGTGTGGAAACGGCCCTGGCCCGAGAGGGAATCTCCTTGTGGGTCCCGGATCCCCGGTACAGTGTGGATGGAGCCGTGGGCAATGCCTGGGCGGCGGTGCTCCGGGAAAAGCAGGAGGGACGATGATCACAGGAAAAATCTATACGGTTTCGGAAGTGACAAAGATCGTGAAGGGGCTGTTCCGGCAGGAACCGGAATTTGCCAATCTCCAGATCCAGGGGGAAGTCTCCAATTTCCGCCAGTATCCTTCCGGCCATTGTTATTTCAATTTAAAAGACGGCAAGACCCTGCTGAAGGCGGTGATGTTCGCCGGGGCGGCCCGCCGCCTGAAGCAGCTTCCCAAAAATGGGGACCAGGTGCTGGGAGTGGGCCGGATCGACCTATATGAACGGGACGGGGTCTACCAGTTCTATGTGGATATGATGATGCCCCTGGGCGCTGGAAACCTGATGATCGCCTATGAGCAACTGAAGGAAAAACTGGCGGCGGAGGGCCTGTTCGACGAAAACCGGAAGAAACCCCTGCCCGCCTATCCTCGGACGGTGGGCATCGTCACTTCTTCAGCGGGGGCGGCAGTCCGGGATATCATCAATGTAGCCGGACGCCGGGATCCAGGGGTGAAACTCCTGCTGTTCCCGGTGAAAGTACAGGGGACTGAGGCCCCGCCGGAAATCGTCCATGGCATCCAGTTCTTCAACCGGCATAAATTGGCGGATGTACTGATTGTAGGCCGGGGCGGGGGCTCTATGGAAGACCTGTGGGCCTTCAATGATGAACGGGTGGTCCGGGCCGTTGCAGCTTCGGAGATCCCGGTGATCTCCGCCGTGGGTCATGAAATCGATTTCACCCTCAGTGATTTTGCTGCGGACCTCCGGGCCCCCACCCCTTCTGCAGCGGCGGAACTGGCCGTGCCGGAACGGAGCGGGGACCGGGAGCTGTTGGGGAAACTGGTGCGGCGACTGGAACGGGCTGCCGATGGCCGGATCCAGGAACGGGTCCGGACCTTGCAGCAGCTCCAGGCAGAATGGGTGTTCACCCATCCGGAGCGGCTGTGGGAAAACGCCGGCCAGACCCTGGACAGCCTGAGCCAGAAGCTGGAACAGGCAGGCACCCGGGCCCTGGAAGGGCGGCAGCAGAAGGTGGACCTATTGACGGCCAAACTGCAGGCCCTGGACCCTTACGCGGTACTCCGGCGGGGATATACCATAACGGAAAACAGCCAGGGAAAGGCGGTCCGGCAAGTTTCGGAACTGGCTCCTGGTGATGCCCTGGTGACCCGTTTTGCCCAGGGGGCAGTGGCTTCCCGGGTGGAAACAGTCAAGGAAGGAATAGAATGATGCCTAGGAAAAAAGCAGAAACGGTTTCTTTTGAAGAGGGCCTGAAAAGGCTGGAAACCATTGTAGAGCAGCTGGAAGGCGGGGAACTGTCCCTGTACGAGACGGTGGCTCTGTATAAAGAAGGCATGGAGCTGAGCAAGAACTGTGCAGCCCAGCTGAAGAAAGTCCAGCAGGACGTGAAAAAAATCGTGGAAACCAGCCAGGATACATTCAGTCTGGCTCTGTTTCCGGAGGAGAAGGAATAATGGAGCTTAGAAGTTATTTGCGGAGCCGGGGGGCTCTGGTCAATGGATATCTGCAGGTCCGTCTGGGAGTGGGGAGCATCTCCACCGTGGACCAGGCGATGATGTATTCTGTGGCAGCCGGCGGCAAGCGTCTCCGGCCCATCCTGCTCATGGCAGCAGCCGATGCAGTGGGAGCCAACGGGACGGATTTCGTGGCAGTGGCAGCGGGTCTGGAGATGATCCACACCTATTCCCTGATCCATGATGATCTGCCTTCCATGGACAACGATGATTACCGCAGGGGACGGCTGACCAACCATAAAGTATTCGGGGACGCCATGGCTCTCTTGGCGGGAGACGGCCTCCTGACCCAGGCTTTTGAAGTGATGCTGGAACAGCGGGGGGTGGATCCCCAGGTCCTTCTGGATGTGGTCCGGCTGGTGGCCAAATGTGCCGGCCCCACTGGAATGGTAGGCGGCCAGGCCCTGGATATCACTTCAGAAAACCAGCAGCTGACACTGGAACAGATGAAGAAGCTCCATGAAGCCAAGACGGGAGCCATGTTCGTGGCTGCCGTCCGGGGCGGGGCTATGCTGGGCGGAGCTGATCCGGATACCCTCCGGACCATGACCCATTTCGCCTCCCTGTTCGGACTGGCCTTCCAGATCACCGATGACATCCTGGACGTGGAAGGGGATGCCAAAGTCATGGGCAAACCGGCCCACAGTGATGAAAAACTCCATAAATCCACCTATGTGTCTCTCTTTGGCCTGGAAAAAGCCAAGGAAATGGCGGCCCAGACCCTGAAAGAGGCGGAAGAGACCTTGGCCCCTCTGGGAGAAAAGGCAGAACCGCTGGTGGAAATCACCCGCTATCTCTATAATCGGAAAAAATAACGCAGCCAGGGAGGACGGACCTTTATGAAAATCTTACCAACCATACATGCCCCGTCAGACCTGAAAAAAATACCCAATGAACAGCTGCCGGAACTCTGCCGGGAAATCCGAGAGGAGATCCTGGCAGTGACCAGCAAAAACGGCGGCCATCTGGCTCCCAATCTGGGGGTGGTGGAACTGACCGTGGCCCTGCACAAGGTATTTTCCATGCCCAGGGACAAAATCGTCTGGGATGTAGGACACCAGTCCTATGTCCACAAGCTCCTCACCGGACGGCAGGTAGAGTTCCCAACCCTGCGGCAGTACGGAGGCCTGTGCGGGTTTCCTAAACGGTCGGAAAGCGAGTATGACTGTTTCGGCACCGGCCATTCCAGCACTTCCATCTCGGCGGCCCTGGGCATCGCCTGTGCCCGGGATCTGGCCGGGGATGACTACAATGTGATCGCCGTCATCGGAGACGGAGCCCTTACGGGCGGGGAAGCCATGGAAGGGCTGAACAACGCAGGGGATCTCCACAAGAAGCTGATCGTGGTCCTTAACGATAATGAAATGTCCATTTCCAAGAATGTGGGGGCCCTTTCTTCCTATCTGACGGAACTCCGGACGGATCCCACTTATTCCCGGGTGAAGACGGAGGTGGAAGGCTTCCTGAAAAGCCTGCCTTCCATCGGCAGCAGCGTGGCCCGGGCGGTGGGACGGTTGAAGGACAGCTTCAAGTATTTCTTTGTGCCCGGGATGCTCTTCGAGGATTTCGGCTTCAAGTATCTGGGCCCGGTGGACGGCCACGACTTGGATGCCCTGATGGAGACCTTTGAAAAAGCCAAACAGCTCAATGAACCGGTCTTCATCCATGTGCTCACCACCAAGGGGAAGGGATACAAACCGGCGGAGGAACGGCCCAATGCTTTCCACGGGACGGGTCCTTTCGACATTCCCACAGGGAAAAAGTTCAGCAACCCCAAAGCTCCGGCCACTTATACCAAGGTGTTCAGCGATGCCCTGGTGGAACTGGGAGAGAAGAACCGGAAAGTGGTGGCCATCACCGCCGCCATGCCGGAAGGGACCGGGTTGGATGTGTTCGGCAAATATTATCCGGACCGGTTCTTCGATGTAGGGATCGCGGAACAGCATGCGGTGACCATGGGGGCCGGGTTGGCGGCCAACGGCTACCATCCCCTGGTGGCACTCTATTCTACTTTCGCCCAGCGGGCCTTCGACCAGCTGCTCCATGACGTGGCCATGCAGAACCTGCCCTTTACCCTCTGCCTGGACCGGGCTGGCCTGGTGGGGGACGACGGCAGCACCCATCACGGGGCCTACGACCTTTCTTTCCTGCGGCTGATGCCCAATATGGTGGTCATGGCGCCGGGAGACGAGAACGAACTGCGGCATATGCTGAAGACCTCCCTGGAATATGAGGGGCCTTCCATGCTCCGCTATCCCCGGGGTTCCGGCCTGGGTGTCCCGCTGGATCCGGTGCTCCATACTCTGCCCTTGGGGAAGAGCCGGCGGCTCCGGGAAGGGAACCAGATCGATCTGTGGGCGGTAGGGACCATGGTGGATACGGCCTGTAAAGTGGCGGACCTGCTGGCCAAAGAGGGGATTTCCGCAGGAGTGGTCAATGCCCGGTTCATCAAGCCTTTGGATCAAGAAGCCCTGGAAGCAGCCAGCCATCAGGTGAAACTGCTGGTGACCCTGGAGGAAAATTCCTTGGCCGGAGGATTCGGGGAAGGGGTGCTGGATCTCCTGAACCGGCTCCATCGGCTCCGGGAATGCCGGGTGCTGAATCTGGGCATCCCGGATCTGTACGTGCCCCATGGGAAACGGGAACGGCTGCTCCAGGATCTGAAACTGGATCCGGAAGGGGCGGCAGGGACCATCCTGGCAGCTTGGAAAGAGGAACTATGAAAAAAGAACGTTTGGATGTGTTTTTGACAGAACAGGGATTTTTTGAATCCCGGAGCAAGGCCCAGGCGGTGATCATGGCCGGGGAGGTGCTGGTGAACGACCAAAAGATCGACAAGCCCGGCACCATGGTGAAGCCCGATGCTAAGATCACCCTCTTGGGGAAAAAGATGCCCTTTGTGAGCCGGGGAGGCTATAAACTGGACAAATCCCTGAAAGTGTTCCCCATTTCTCTGGAAGGGAAGGTGGTGGCAGACCTAGGGGCTTCTACCGGCGGTTTTACGGACTGTGCCCTCCAGCACGGGGCCAGCAAGGTCTATGCCATCGATGTGGGCTACGGGCAGCTGGCTTGGAAACTCCGGCAGGATCCCCGGGTGGTGAACCTGGAACGGACCAATGTCCGTTTCTTGGAAGCCGATTCCCTGGGGGAATTGGTGGATTGCTTCACCATCGATGTGGCTTTCATTTCCCTGGACAAAGTGCTGCCCAGTGCTTACAAGATCTTGAAGCCCGACGGCTTCGGCATCGCTCTGATCAAGCCCCAATTCGAGGCGGGGCGGGAAAAAGTGGGGAAAAAAGGCGTGGTCCGGGATCCGGCGGTCCATCTGGAAGTGATCGAGAAAGTCATCGGTCAGGCCCGGGAATTGGGGTTCGTCCCCCTAGGGCTTGATTTTTCACCCATCCGGGGTCCGGAAGGGAATATCGAATATCTCTTTTATATGGGAAAACAGGGAGAGGATGCAGTGAGCCCGGAACGGATCCGGGAAGTGGTCGCCGCATCCCATGAAACCCTGGAAAAATAAGGGCATGGGGGGAATCAGCATGGAAAAGGAACTGCAGATCGGGGTGTTTCCCAATCTGCCCAAGGAAAAGGTACGGGCCTGGCTGCCCAGACTGGTGGAATTTTGCCGGGAAGAGGAGATCCCTTTGGTTTTTCCCCGGGAGATCGCTGGCTCTTTCGGTGTCCCTGGATACGACCAGGAAGACCCTGCCAGCCTCAGCCAGCTGTCCCTGGCCCTGACTTTAGGCGGGGACGGGACCATCCTGCGGGCAGCCCGGTACGTGACGCCTCTCAATATCCCCCTCCTGGGGGTCAACATGGGGAAACTGGGCTTTTTGACGGAAGTGGGAGCCAAGGATCTGTTTCCCACCTTGCTGAAAGTAAAAAAGGGAGCCTATACCCTGGAAAAACGGAATATGCTCCAGCTGACGGTCTGGCAGGGGGGAAAAATGACCTGCAAGGCCCACGCCCTGAATGATATGGTGCTGGAGAGCAGCGACCGGTCCCGGCTCACCCGACTGAGCCTAAAAGTGGCGGGAGAACCGACGGCCAACGCACCTTCCGATGGGCTGATCATTGCCACGGCCACTGGTTCCACCGCCTATTCCCTTTCTGCAGGAGGGCCGGTGGTGCACCCCAGCCTGCAGGTGAGCATCATCACCCCCATCTGTCCCCATGCCCTCCATGCCAGACCCCTGGTGATCCCCATGGAACATCCCATTGAGATCACCCCCCGTCCTCCTTATGAAACGATCTTGATTTCAGCAGATGGGATGACGGTGAGCAATCTGGCCTGGAACCAGCGGGCGCTGATTGAAAAATCTCCCAATGATGCTCGGTTCGTGCGCATCAATCCTTTGTCCTACTATACGACCTGGCAGGACAGGATGCTGAAGAACGAAGGTCAGACCATTCTATAGGAGGCTGAGAAAAGCATGAAACTATCCAGGCAGGAAGCCATCAAGAATATCATCAAAGAACAGCAGATCGAGACCCAGAGCGACCTGGCCGAGGCCCTGAAGAAAGCCGGCTTCAATGTGACCCAGGCTACGGTTTCCCGGGACATCAAGGAAATGATGCTGATCAAGATCCCCGATGAGGACGGCCGGTACAAGTATTCCTTCCCTTCGGAGAACAGCAAGATCCTCACGGTGGAACGGCTGGAAGACACTCTCCGGGGCTATACCCTGACCATCAGTTCCGCCGAGAACCTGATCGTCCTCCATACCCTGCCCGGGACGGCCCAGGCGGTGGCCTATGCCCTGGACCACCTGAACTGGAAGGAGCTGCTGGGGACCGTAGGAGGGGATGATACGGTGCTGCTGATCGTAGACAGCAAGGAACATGTGGAAACCGTGAAAGGCCGCTTGATGGCCAAGAAAGGACGCTGACATGCTGAATTCCTTGGAAGTGGACAATTTTGCCCTGATCGATCACCTGCGGGTAGATTTTGCACCGGGCTTCAATGTGTTCACCGGGGAGACCGGCGCCGGCAAATCCATCCTCATCGATGCCTTCAGCATTGTGCTGGGGAGCCGGGCCAGCGTGGATTACCTGCGGAAAGGAGCGGACGCCTACTGGATCCAGGCGGTGTTCGACATCGAAGACATGGAGAATGTCCATGACATCCTCCGGGAACTGGACCTGGATCTGGGGGAAGATACCCTGTTCCTCCGGCGCAAGGTGACTGCGGCCGGAAAGAGCCAGGCTTTCGTGAACGAACGGCAGGTGCCGGTGTACGTGCTCAGCCGTCTGGCCAGCCATCTGGTGGATATCCACGGCCAGCATGAGAACCAGACTCTGCTGGCTCCTGGAGCGGCTCTGACCATCCTGGACCATCTGGATCCGGGGCTGCCGCCTCTGTTGGAAAAGTACCAGGAAAAATTCGTGGCTTACGACAAAGCCCGAGAGACCGTGAAGAAGTGGCTGCTGAAGGATGCTCACCAGACAGAAGACCTGGAACGGCTGGAGGGAGAAATCCAAGAAATCGATGAAGCTCGGATCCAGCCGGGAGAAGATGAAAAGCTCCGGGAGACGGTCCGGAAGCTGAGCAACCAGGAGAAGATCCTCCAAGCGGTGGGAGAAGCCCACCATTATCTGGAAGGCGGCGAAGACAGCCTGCCCAGTGTCCTGGATGCCATCAATACGGCCCGGTCCGCTTTGGAAGGGGTGCTGGACTATGCTCCTGAGTTAAAAACCTATGCAGATAGTATGGATTCGGCCTGGGAGACTCTGGAAGATGTGCGCCAGTCCCTGGGGGATATCCTGGCGGCGGACCACGAAGACCGGGAGACCCTGGAAGCGGCCCAGGAACGGCTGGATCAGCTGTACCGGCTGAAACAGAAATATGGGGGCAGCCTGGAAGAAGTGCTGGCCTATCGGGACCGGGCCCAGACGGAATACGAAGGGCTCCTTTCCTTGGAATCCACCCTCAGCCGGCTGCGGAAACAGGAAGCTATCCTGAAAGCGGAGATGCAGACGGAAGCGGATAAACTGACGGCCGCCCGGAAAAAGGCGGCTGCCCGCCTGGTGGAAGCCCTGCTGCCCCATATCCGGGATCTGGCCATGCCTGAGGGGCGGGTGGATCTTCAGTTCACCCGTCTGCCGGAGTGTCACGGCCGGGGCCAGGACAATGTCCAGTTCCTGTTTTCTGCCAACGCTGGGATGGACCTGAAACCCTTGGGGCGGATCGCTTCCGGCGGGGAACTGTCCCGGTTCGCCCTGGCCCTGAAGACCGTCATGATGAAGAAGTTCGGGGTGCCCACCATGATCTTCGATGAGATCGATACAGGGGTGGGTGGCGTCACCGCTGAAAAAATGGCCGAGAAGATGGCCCTGATCGCCCGGGAACGGCAGGTACTCTGCATCACCCATCTGGCCCAGATCGCCTGTTTCGCGGATCAGCATCTGTATATCCGGAAAAAGACGGTAGGGGGCAGCACTCTCAGCCAGGTGGCGGCCCTGGATGAGGAAGGAAGGATCCAGGAAATCATGCGTATGACCGGCGGCACCAATACCTCCCGTTCCGCCCGGGAAAACGCCAGGGAACTCCTGGCCATGGCCGCCAAATTCAAGAAAACGAAGGAGTCTTGTGTCCATGAAAACCCTGCATGACAAACAGCTGGATGAACAGCAGCTTTCCAGCAGGACGGCTTTTGAAGGCCGTCTGCTCCACTTGTTTGTAGACAAAGTCGCACTGCCCAACGGGAATGAATCCACCCGGGAGTACATCCTCCACCAGGGAGCGGTGGGGATCCTGCCGGTGAAAGAGGACGGCAGCATGGTCTTTGTGAAACAGTACCGGTATCCGGTCCATTCCGTGATCTATGAGATCCCAGCGGGAAAACTGGAAAAAGGAGAAGAAATCCTGCCCAGTGCCAAACGGGAACTTTCCGAGGAAACCGGCCTGACCGCAGAACGCTGGACCAAACTGACTTCCACGGTGACTACCCCTGGTTTCACCAACGAAACCATCCATCTGTTCCTGGCGGAAGGACTCAGCCAGGGGAAGATGCATCCGGATCCCGATGAATTCCTGGAAGTGGTGTCCATTCCGGAGGACAAAGTGAAACAAATGGTCTTGTCAGAAGATATCTTTGATGCAAAAACCCTTGCAGCACTTCTCCTATACTTCCTCAAAAAGGAAGCCTGTTAAAGAACTCTGTAAAAACTTTGTAAAAATAAAAAAATATGTAACAAAACTTTAAAAGTATGTTATAATATCCATAAATTGATTTTTGGGAAACGTTCTACTGTTAACAGATGTAATCGAAAGACAACGGAATGAACATTTTCCAAATTTCATAAAATAAGATGAGGGGGAACGAACATGGATGTACTAAAGGTTTCGACAAAATCCAATCCGAATTCTGTAGCAGGTGCGTTAGCAGGGGTATTGAGAGAAAATGGCAAAGCAGAGATCCAGGCCATCGGCGCCGGTGCGCTGAACCAAGCTGTAAAGGCGATCGCCATTGCACGCGGCTTTGTGGCACCTCATGGGATGGATCTGGTTTGTGTCCCCGCATTCATTGACATTAACATTGATGGCGAAGAACGGACTGCTATCAAGTTGCTGGTAGAACCTCGATGAGGAAAAGCAAAGAGAAGGGCTGCTGCACGTGTGGAATCACATACGTGCAGCAGCCTTTTTTTAGTCCTCTTCTTTTTCCTTTGCTGCTTTGATCTTCTCCATGATTCCCGCCCATTGGTCCGTGATGGCCCGGGCCATCAGCCGTTTTCCCCGGAAATTCAGGTGGAGTCCATCCAGGGCGTACTGAGTGGGGAGATCTTGGGTCTCATCGAATTGGGTCCCTAGATCGATGTACCAGGGCAGGCTGCGGATCCAGCTGTTGACCTTGTCCATTTCTTCCCGCCAGCCTTCTGCGGTGGGCTCATCGAAAGCCCGCTTGATGTTGGCTGGGTTCACCGGAGGCAGGGTCATGAAAATGGGAGTGATCTCATTTTCTTCACACTTTTCTTTGATCCCCTTCAGATCTTGGATGACGCTTTCTCCGCTGATCCAGCCCCGGAGGCTGTTGCTGCCTGTCATGATGATCAGATACCGGGGATGGAAAGGGAGCACATCCCGGTCGAACCGTTCCAGGGTGGCCTCGCTGGTATCCCCGCTTTGGGAAAGGTTGATGCTGTCAAAGGGCAGGTAATACTGGTAGCTGTAGGCAAAATCGCTGGGTGAATAGGAAAGGTCCCCGCCTCCGTGGGAGATGCTGTCTCCCAGGGTCCCCACTTCATAGTCTGCATCCGGATCGACGGTCATGGGCTGGGGCGGACAGAACTGGCTGAGCGGAGTGCCCTTTTCATCCACGGCCCGGACCCGCCAGTACATGGTATAGGGGGCGTAGTGGGCTTCGTCATCATACCAGTCAAAGCCAGTGGAACGGCCCCGTTCCAGCAGCTGTCCGTCGGAGGCTTCTTGGGCAGGGGAAACGGCATTGGTGTTCAGGACTTCCACTTCATAATTCCGGATCCCCTGGAGAGGGATCCAGTTGTAGACTGGATACAGGAGGGTGGTGCCGTTGCCGCTGTTGAACCGGCTGAGGGGCATCGGGAACAGAGCTTCTTTCTTCTGGGGGTCCACATAGACGTTTTCCAGGGCGGAGGGTTCCGAAAGGGGTGTATCGTCCAGGTCGAAAGACTGGATCCGGACCTTCACATTGCCCCGTGTCTCTTGGGGGAAGGACAGGCTGCAGCCGGCTACATAACTCCGCTCTTCCGGCAGGGGAGATCCATTGGGCAGCCATACCTGCACCCGGTAATAGACGGTACCCAAGATGGGCTTCCAGCGCAGGGTGGGGTGGAGAGAAGCCGGATGGGCTTGGGTGAAATGGGTGGTGAATTGGGGAATGGGTCTCCGGCGCTGTACCGAAGCCGCTTGGACGGCCTGGACTGCTGTCTTTGGTGCCGGGCTGTGGGCGGGGGGCAGGACGGATGCCGCGCTGGCGGTGCCGGTAAACAACCCGGAAGCCAGCAGCAGGACAGCCAAAATACGATGGATGGGATGGATCATAGGATACATGGAGAGTTACCTTCTCTTTCACATTGTAGGGATTCTTACCGTATTGTACCATAAATCCCTTTGCTTTTCCGGGAAAACCTGTTATGCTGATGGCGGGGAGGTGTGTACATGTATATAACCAGTATGCGTATCCAGAACTATCGGAACTTCAAGGACATCACCATGGCCTTCCATCCCCTGGCCAATTACCTGGTGGGGGAAAATGACATCGGCAAAAGCGGCTTCCTGCGGCTCCTTTCTTTTATGGCCAGTGCCTGGACCCTGCCGGAGATCGACTACTATGATCCCAAGCAGCCCATCCGGATCACCCTGGCTCTCCACTTGCTGGAAGGGGAAGAAGAGTATTTCGCCGATGCGCCGGACGACCATCTCCAGGAAATCCGGGTGCGTCTGGAAATGAAAGTGACGGATATCTGTCCCCGTCTCTACAATGCAGATACCAATGAGGAACTTCCTCTGGAATACATCCGGCGGCTGCGGTATGTCAGCTATTCCGCCATCAGCCGGGATGACCAGGCTGTGCGTCCCCAGGTATACCGGGCCCTGGAAAAATCTCTGTCCCAATGGGAGGCCAGCCACTGCACCGCAGTGCCCCCGGAGGAACAGCGGTACATCCAGCATGAAGTCAATGTGGGTTATTACGATTCTTCCTATTATGAGTGCATCTTCTACCTGTCCCGGATCCTGTGCCGGAGCAACCGGCATCGGGCAGACAATCTGAAATTCGTTTCCCTGGCGGCGCTGCGGGTGATCACCCAGGTGTACCTAATGGCCAATAGCCTGGTGGTGCCCCTGGAGCACAACATCATCGTGGACGGCCAGGGCCGGCGCTTCCTGCCTTTGATCATCTCCATCGATGAACCGGAGATCCATCTCCATCCGTACATGCAGCGGTCCATCCTTCAGTATTACCAGCAGCTGCTGCACAATGAAGATCCCCAGTTCTGCGCCCTGCTGAAAGATCTGTTCGGACTGGACGGCCTCCGGGGCCAGCTGTTCGTGGTCACTCATTCCACCGATTCCCTGATCGATGATTACCGGAACATCCTGCGGCTGTACCGGGACTCCAAAGGACTGGTCAAAGCGGCCTGCGGCTCCAGTTTCCATGTAGGCCGGGAAATCGAGAAGCACCTGATCATGCATTTCCCAGAAGTGAAGGAAGCTCTCTATGCCCGGAGCGTGATCCTGGTGGAGGGGGAGACGGAGTACGGCTGTTTCCAGCTCTTTGGGAAAACCGTGGGCGTTCCTTTTGATTATTATGGCATCTGCCTCATCAATGCCCGGGGAGAGAGTTCCATTGCCAAAATCAAGAAACTGCTGGAATATTTCAAGATCCCGGTGGTGGCTCTGTATGATGCAGATGTGAAAGAGGCCCATAAGAAAGAGCATGGAGTCTATTTCACCGATGGGATCTGTTTTGAAATGGACCTTTCCAAGACCATGCTCCAGCAGGGAAAGCGGGCGGCTCTGGACCGGATCATCCATGTGGCCTGCGGGGCTGCCGGGAGGACCAGCTATGAGATGCTGAAAAAAGCCTGCCACAAGCTCCAGCTGGATCCTCAGGATTTCCCGCCGGGACCTCTTTATAAAGCAAAGCCCCACAAGGGGCCGGTATGGGTCTATTATTTTGCTTGGCTCTACAGCAACAAGGGTGTGATCCTGGGCCGGCTGATCGGGCAGTCCCTCCGCCAGGGAGAAGTGCCCCCAGCCTTTGTCCGGGTCATCCAAGCAGCCGGGAAGCTGGCGACCATCAGGAAGGAATGAAAAAAAGGGTTGTTGCACGTTCTGTGCAACAGCCCCTGTCTTTTATTCCCTCTCCTTCTTGGCCAGTTCCGGCAGGATGAGACCGATGCCGATCAGGACCAGGGGGGTCAGGATGTTCATGGCGAACTGGAAGTACCAGGTGTCGGTGCCACTCTGTACCCCACGGGGGAACATCCCCATGATACAGGCGAAAGCAGTGAAGGCAAAGCACCAGAACCCAGCCAGCATGCCCAGGCCCCTGCTTTTCACGAAATGATATTCAGAAACGTATCTGTCCGCATGTTTCTTCAGCATCATATAGGCGAAGAATACCCACAGATACCGGAGCGGCATACACACGGCGTTCAGGCGGATCAGCCAGTTGTACAGGCTGGTCATGTCGCCGATCCCCAGGGCCGGGACGATCAGCAGGATGGAAACCAGGACGGCCGTCAGTTTGTAGCCAGTGACAGGTACCCCTTTGGCGTTCATCTTGGTGAAGACCTTGGGGACGAACTGGGGATCCACGTCGGACAGCAGGATCTTGATGGGGGCATCGATGGAAATGGCCAAGGTGGCTGCCTGTCCCAGGGTATTGCAGATGGCATAGATGATCACGAAGGTCTGGCCGATGCCGTAATATTCACCCAGCTTGGAGAAGCTGTAATAGGCCCCGTTCATCATCAGGTCTTTGGGGATATTGGTGGGGTCGAACATCAGCCCCATGGCAAAGGTTCCCAGGAGTGCTGTCACAGCTACCATGGTGGCCATGAAAATCATGGATCTGGGATATTCGGAAGAAGGTTTCTTTAAGTTGTTGACGTAGGGGCTCAGTCGTTCGCAGCCGCCTACGGCGAAGACCAGGATGCCCAGGGTGGTCATGTAGTCGAAATCGAAGGTGGGCATCAGGGTATCCCAGTTCAGGCTGTAGGTGAAGGTCTTGGCGGTGGTCAGGTGAGGAGCCGCCAGGGCCAGCAGGATGTACAGGATGGACATGACGAACATGAAGCTCCCAGCCAGGGCGCCGATCCGCTTCAGGGCGTTGACCCCTTTGGAGGCGTACCACAGGAAGAAAAAGAAAATCACAAGAGCAATAGACTGGAGGACCAGGGGCGAAATCATTTTCGTCAAAGATCCGTTCTGGAACACGGCCCAACCGAAAGCGATGAGCATGTTCTGGGGCTTTTGGGCCAGGTAGGGCATGTGGACGATCCAGTAGGTCCACCCGGCGAAGTAGGCCAGCTTGGCACCGGAAGTGGAGCGGATCCAGGAGGAGACCCCGCCTTTGCTGTCTTTGAAGGTGGAGCCCATTTCACCGACCATGAGTACATAGGGGATGAAATAGAGTGCGAACATCAGGATCCAGGAAACCACGGCCTTGAGACCCTGATTGGCGTAGCCGTTGACGATGTTCCCGAAACCCCAGACGGAGGTGAAGGTCATCAGCCCCAACGCTTGCCAGGATAGAACTTTGTTGCTTCCATTGAGTGTTTTTTCTTTGTTGTCCATTGGAAAGCCTCCTTTTGTAATGATAGTGACATTATATCATGTATATGTGTTAGTTGGCTAGTTAAATAAAAAGTTTTTGAACAATTTTGTACCTTATGATACAATGTCAAAAGGAGGTGTAGACATGAATCAAACCACGAAAGAATTACTGAACCTGATCCAAAAAAGCACGTCCCCGTACCATACGGTGGCGGCCAGCAAAGAGCTGCTGCTGGCAAATGGCTTTACCCAATTGTCCCTGGGCGAGGACTGGACCTTGGCCCCGGAAAGCAAGTACTTTGTCACTGTATTCGATTCCTCTCTGTTCGCCTTCCGTACTGGCACTGCAGGCTCCCGGGGGCTGAAGATCGCGGCGGCCCACACCGATTTCCCCTGTTTCCGGCTGAAACCGGCGGCGGAAGTCAGCACCCAGGGATACGGCACCCTGAACGTAGAAGGGTACGGCGGCATGATTGTCTCCACCTGGATGGACAGGCCTCTTTCCCTGGCAGGGAAGATCGTGACACGGACGTCCGATCCCTTCAAACCCCAGACCCACCTGGTGGATTTCAAACGGCCGCTTTTGAGCATGTCCAGCCTGGCCATCCATATGAACCGGGAAGTGAACGACGGATATAAATGGAACAAGCAGAAAGATGTGCTGCCCCTGGCCACCATGCTGGGAGAAGACCCGGAAGACAAGCATTTCTTCCAGAATTTCCTGGCCAAAGAGCTCCAGGCAGCACCGGAAGACATCCTTTCTTTTGAACTGTCCACCTATCCGGTGGAAGAAGGCTGCACTTTCGGCCTGAAGGAAGAGTTCATCTCCTCCGGCCGGCTGGACAACCTGACTTCCTGCATGGGCTGTCTCAAGGGCATCATCAACGGCAAAGGCACCGAAGGCCTGAAAGTGGCCTGCCTGTTCGACAATGAAGAAGTGGGGAGCAACACCAAACAAGGGGCGGATTCCCTGGTGCTGAATAACCTGCTCCGCCGGATCTATGGCAAACTGGGGCTGACGGAAGAAGCCCTGTACGAAGACATGGCGGGCGGCTTCATGCTCAGCGTGGACGTGGCCCATGCCCTCCATCCCAACTATACGGATAAATGCGACATCACCAACAAGCCCCTCCTGGGCAAAGGGGTGGTGCTGAAACAGGCCTGCAGCCAGGCCTATGCCGGAGATGCAGAAGCAGTGGCCATCGTCAAAGGCCTGTGTGCCGCCCACGGGATCCCCTGCCAGCTGTTCGTGAACCGCAGCGACATCAAGGGCGGATCTACCTTGGGGTCCATGGCATCGGCCCTGACTCCCATCCGGACCATGGATATCGGGGTGGCACTCCTGGCCATGCACAGCGCCCGGGAAACCATGGGTGCCGCCGACCAGAAGGCATTGGAAGATCTGATCACCGTTTTCTTTGGGTAAAAGAAGAGAAGGGGCTGTTGCGCATGCAACAGCCCCTTCTTTTATTGCTCTTTTTCTTTCAAAATCACATCATATGCCTTGGCCACGTTTTCTCGGATGGCTTTGGCACATTTCTCGAATTCTTCTTTTTCTTGCTCCGTCAGGGGGAAGTCCAGCACCCGTTCCACGCCGCTGCGTCCGATGATGGCCGGGACTCCGATGAACAGGTCCTGCTGTCCGTATTCCCCATCCAGTTCCACGGAACAGGGGAGGATACGCTTTTCATCCCGGAGGATGGTCCGTACCAGGGTGGCCGCTGCAGCTGCGATCCCGTATTCCGTGCACCATTTGCCGGAAACGGTGACCCAGCCCCCTTTGATGGCCTGTTCCTGGAGCTTGGGACGGTCGAAATGGAGCCCGGTGGCTTTTTCATACTGTTCCACGGTCATCCCGGAAAAATGGAGCAGGGACCAGGGAATGAACTGGGCATTGCCGTGCTGGCCGATCATATAGGCGTTGAAACTGCGGCTGTCCAGGCCGGTGAAATCAGAAAGAGCGTGGCGTAGCCGGGCGGAATCCAGAAGGGTCCCGGTGCCCATGACTTGGGAACGGGGGAGCCCGGACAGGTTGGCAATCTCACAGGTGATCAGGTCGCAGGGATTGGTGATGTTGACAAAGATCCCGTTGAAGCCGGCATCCATGATCTTGGGGATGAAACGGGCCACTTGGAGCACACTGTTCTTCAGTTCGTCATCCCGATTGAAATTCCGGCAGAGAGAAATGTCTCCCACCGCGTTGACAATGATATCGCAGTCTTTCAGACCGGCGTAATCCGTGGTGCGGTAGACCACCCGGTTGGGCATAAAAGGGACGGCATCATTCAAATCGTTGCATTCACTGGTCAGTTTCTTTTCATCGATATCGCAGAGCAGGATTTCGTCTGTGACGCCCATCATGCCCAAGGAATACGCCACATGGGCCCCTACATGGCCGACACCGACGATGCCTACGGTCCGTCTTTCAATCATTCCAGAACCTCCTTAGTCAAGCTGAAACAAGATTTCCCTTTTTCTTCCTATTGTAACATGCTTTTGTTTACCCTGGTAGTTCAATTGAAAATGTATACTGGATACAGAAAATCCTGTATAACCTCTATTTCCTCAAGATTTCTTCCAGCGCCAGGCTGGCTTTTTTGTAGATCAGATAGGTGAGGAAGGAAACCACGGCGTATTTCAGCAGGTTGAAGGGGAGGACGGTGAGCAGCAGGAAATCTGTCAGGGAATGGACCAGGGGATTGGCGGCGCTGGCCATTTTTAGGATCACCTCCAACGGAATGTGATACAGCTTCACGTACAGGGGAATCGCCAGATACCGGTTGGCTGCGGTGGCGAAGGAACTGGCGATCAGGCTGCCCAGCACCAGTGAAGTAAGAGCGCCTTTCCGGGTCCGGTGGAGATGGTAGAACACTGTGCAGGGGAGCACGTAAGAAAGGGCACACAGGAGATTCATCCCTTCTCCTACGAAGGCAGAAGAACTGCCCGCCAGGACCAGTTTGATCAAGATCTTCAGCAGTTCCGTCAGGGCTCCGGCCAAAGGTCCGATGAAGAATCCGCCGAACAGAGCCGGCAGGTCGGAAATCTCGAATTTCATATAAGCCGGAGCGAAAGGCAGGGGGAATTCAAAGGCCATGAGCAGAGAAGAAAGGGCTCCCAGGACGGCGATGAACACCATCGTCCGGGGCGATAGAGCACGGTTCATTGGAAAAACTCCTTTCCTAATAAAACACTGTCAGTGTAGCAAAAGCAGAAAGGGATGTCAATTGGAAGGAAAAGGGAGAAAATGTTAAATTTACTACAACTGAGGCCGGTTATCTGATATAATAAATGTTCATCTAAGACATTTGTCTCCAGCATCCTGCTGGAGCCCAGGATAGAAAGGATGGCTGCTATGTCCAAACAGCTGATTGTCAATGCCGATGATTTCGGACGGCATCCTTTGATCGACCGGGCAGTGGCCCAGGGAGTGGAACGTGGCCTGATCCGGTCTGCCACCGTCATGGTCACCGGTGCCGCTTTTGCTGACGCCGTTGCTTTGGCACGCCGGACTCCGGAACTGGGGATGGGAATCCACTTCACCCTGGTCAACGCCAAACCGGTACTGCCTCCGGCCCAGATCCCCTCCCTGGTTGATCCCCGGACCGGGGAACTGTATCCGGATCACGGGGTTTTCGTCAAACGTTTCCTCCAGGGGAAGATCCGGCTCCAGGATGTCCAGCGGGAATGTACCGCCCAGCTGGACCGGTTCTTGGATACGGGACTGGTCCCTACCCACGGAGACAGCCATCAGCATATGCACGTGCTGCCGGGGATCATCGATGTGATCATCGGTCTGTGCCTGGACCATGGCATCCCGGCCCTGCGGATCCCCGCCATCCCGGTGAGCCTGGCAGCCACCCGGCCTTCCAATCTGGGAGAACAGGTGGGACGGCTGGGGCTCCACGTACTGGCGGAACGGGCCCGGAAGAAAGCCCGGAGGGCAGGACTCCTGGTTCCGGACCATTTTGGCGGGATTGTGGCCGGGGAAGCCGTGGACAAACGGGCCCTGCGGACCATCCTGCTCCAATTGGGCGAAGGCACCACGGAAATCATGATCCATCCAGGGACAGACAACAAGATCCTGATCCCGGCCACCCAGTGGGACCATGATTTCGAAGGGGAACTGGCGGCAGCCACGGACCCGGAAATCCTGGATCTTGTCCGGGGGCAGGGCATCCAGGTGGGCAATTTCAGGGATCTGTGATCCCCTGCAAAAGAGAAAGGAACCTTCTATGATCTATACCATAACCTTCAATCCATCTTTGGATTATGTGGTGACTCTGCCCCATCTGCAGGTGGGGGCTATCAATCGGAATCAGGCGGAAGCGATCTTCCCGGGGGGCAAGGGAATCAATGTCTCCTGGGTGCTCCAGAACCTGGGGGTCCCGACCCGGATCCTTGGGTTCAAAGCCGGTTTCACCGGGGACGAGATCCAGCGCCTGGTGGAAGAACGGGGGATTCCCTGCAGCCTCTTGGCGGTGGAAAAAGGCTTTTCCCGGATCAATGTGAAGATCCGGGCTGGGGAAGAAACGGCCCTCAACGGCAAAGGGCCGGAAGTGACCGCGGCCGACCTGGACCGGCTGAGGGATCAGCTCCGGAACCTGACGGCTGACGATATCCTGGTCCTTTCCGGCAGCGGTCCCAGCGGCTGCAATCCTTCTCTCTATGGAGACATTGCTGGAGAAATGGCCCGGCGGAAGATCCCCTGTGTGGTGGATGCCACCGGGAAACTGCTGGCAGGTGCCCTGGGAGCCCGGCCTTTCCTGGTGAAGCCCAATGGGGAAGAACTGGAAGAGCTGCTGGGACGGAGCCTCCCAACGGAAGAAGCGCTGACTGAGGGAGCCCGGGAACTCCAGCGGCGGGGAGCCCGGAATGTGCTGATCAGCCTGGGGGCCCAGGGGGCCCTGCTGGTGGCGGAAACCGGGAAAGTATACCGGCATGGGGCTCCCCAAGGCACCATGGTGAACACCGTGGGCGCCGGGGACAGCATGGTAGCCGGCTTCCTGGCCGGTTACCTCCGGAACGGAGACTGTGCGGAAGCCCTCCATTGGGGAATCTGTGCGGGCAGTGCCACCGCCTTCTCCATGCATCTGGCAGACAGGGCGTCCATAGAAGAATTGATAAAGGGGAAATGAAATGAAATGCAGATTACGGATCTTTTGAAACGGGAAAGCGTGGAACTTTTCGGTTCTGCGGCCAGCAAACAGGAAGCACTGGATAAACTGATCCAGCTGATGGTGAAACAGGGGAACATCGCGGATCCGGAGGAATACCGGAAAAAGGTCTTTGCCCGGGAAACAGAGGGGAGTACCGGTGTGGGAGAAGGGGTTGCCATCCCCCATGCCAAGACTTCTGCCGTGACCCGGCCGGGACTGGCATTTATGCGGTGTGCTGACGGAGTGGAATTCGATTCCCTAGACGGCCAGCCGGCCAAACTGTTTTTCCTGATCGCCGCTCCGGATACCAAGGACAATGTGCATCTGGACGTGCTCAGTCGGCTGTCCACCCTGCTCATGGATCCGGACTTCATCGACGGGATCATGGCCGTGGACAGTGTGGACGGCCTGTATGACCTGATCGGGAAAGCGGAAAAGGAGAAATTCCCGGAAGAAGCGGGGGCAGGACAGCCTGCAGAAGAGACGGCTGGGGACTCGGAAGAAGCTCCCAAAGGGTACCAAGTGCTGGCCGTCACCGCCTGCCCCACCGGGATCGCCCATACCTACATGGCTGCCGAGAGCCTGGAACAACATGCGGCCAAGAGGGGGATTTCCATCAAAGTAGAGACCAACGGCCAGAGCGGGGTCAAGAATGCCCTGACTGCTGAAGACATCGCCGGGGCCGCGGGCATCATCGTGGCAGCGGACAAATACGTGCCCATGGACCGGTTCAAGGGCAAACCGGTGGTGATCGTGAAAGTAGCGGACGGCATCAACAAGGCAGATGCCCTGCTGGACGAAGCCTTAAGCGGCAAGGCTCCCCTCTATCCGGGAGAAGCGGATGCCGCACCGGCAGGAGGCGAAGTGGCGGAAGAGAGCCAGGCCCGGAAAGCCTACAAGCACTTGATGAACGGGGTTTCCCATATGCTGCCTTTCGTCATCGGCGGGGGACTCCTGATCGCCCTGGCCTTCCTGTTCGATATGGGGGCTGCGGGCACGTCCCAGTTCGGTTCCAGTACGCCCTTGGCCGCTTTCTTCAAGAATGTGGGCGGGCTGGCCTTCAGCTTCATGATGCCCATGCTGGCCGGCTTCATCGCTGCCAGCATCGCGGACCGGCCGGGCCTTTTGGTGGGCTTTGTGGCCGGAGCCATGGCCGCCAACGGAGGCAGCGGATTCTTTGGAGCCTTGGCAGGGGGTTTTGTGGGAGGCTATCTGATCCTGGCCCTGAAACGGTGTCTGTCCTTCCTGCCGGATTCCCTGGAAAACCTAAAGCCCATCCTCCTCTACCCGGTCCTGGGCCTGATGGCCATGGGGGCTTTGATGGTCCTCCTCATCAACCCGGTGATGGGGGCCGTGAACCACTGGGTCAACGGCAGCCTGACCGCCATGAGCGGCGGGAGCAAGGTCCTGCTGGGCCTGGTGCTGGGGGGCATGATGAGCATCGATTTCGGCGGACCGCTGAACAAGGCGGCTTATGTGTTCGGGACGGCTTCTTTGGCCGGCGCTGACGGCCAGGCTGTTTCTTCCCCCTTCATGGCTTCTGTGATGATCGGAGGCATGGTGCCGCCCCTGGCCATTGCTGTGGCCTGCCGGCTGTTCCCCAAAAAGTTCACGGCCCAGGAACGGAGCTCTTCCCTGACCAACTTCGTCATGGGGCTCAGCTTCATTACGGAAGGGGCCATTCCCTTTGCCGCGGAAGATCCCTCCCGGGTTATCCCTGCCTGTGCCATTGGAGCCGCTGTGGCCGGCGCTCTTTCCATGGTGTTCGGCTGCACCATCCCTGCACCCCATGGGGGCATCTTCGTCCTGGGTGTGGTGCACAACTGGCCCATGTACCTCCTTTCCCTGGCTGCAGGGACGGCTGTGGGAGCCGTGCTGCTGGGCTTCTTGAAGAAAGACCGGTAGGGATTGGCGTTTTCCGGCCCTGTCTTTTTATGATATAATGAAAACTGAGTTACAAATATAAGGAGGAATTTCCATGATTCAATTTACGTATACCATCCAGGATCCCCAGGGGATCCATGCCCGTCCCGCCGGCATGCTGGTGAAGGAAGCGGCCAAATTCCAGTCCAAATGCAGTGTGGCAGGCAACGGCAAGACCGGTGACCTGAAACGGATCTTCTCCCTCATGGGCATGGGCATCAAAGCCGGTATGGAACTGACGGTCTCTGTAGAAGGACCGGATGAAAAAGAAGCGGCTGCGGCCCTGGAAGCGTTCCTGAAAGCCAATCTGTAAAAGGGGGATGCCCATGAAGTTCGTGCAAGGAAAAGGGGCGTCCGCCGGTGTGGCAGCAGGCCCCATCCTGGTGAAACCGGCAGGACGGAAACCGGAACTCCGGCTGGACACCTGTCTGGATCCCCAGCAGGAACTGAAACGGTTCCAGGCTGCCCAGCAGCAGGTCCTCCAGACCTTGGAAACCCTGAAGGAAAAAGCCAGGGAACAGGTGGGGGAAGAAGAAGCCGGGATTTTTGAGGTCCATCAGCTGATGGTCCAGGATCCGGATCTGTGCGAAGCCATCGAAGGCCTGATCCAGGGCGAGCATTTCACTGCGGAAACTGCTGTCCGGGAAGCCGGGAAGCAGTTCGCTGCTATGCTGGAAGCTATGGATGATGAATATATGCAGGCCCGGGGGGCTGATGTACGGGCCGTCTGCGGCCAGCTGGAAGAAGCTCTGACCGCCGGAGAACGGAACTGGACGGAACTGCTCACCCGTCCTTCCATCATCTGTGCCGATGACCTGACTCCCAGCGAGACCCTACAGCTGGATAAATCCCTGATCCTGGGCTTTGTGACCAGCGGGGGCAGCGCCAATTCCCATACGGCCATCCTGGCCCGGACCATGAAGATCCCGGCGGTGGTCCATACGGAAATCGACCTGGCAGAGGATTGGAATGGCATTTTGGGCGCCCTGGACGGGAGCACCGGTGCTTTTTATCTGGACCCGGAACCCCAGGTGCTGGAAGCCCTGAAAGAAAAACAGGTACAGCACCGGGCTGCGGAAGACGCCCTGGAACAGTACCGGGGGAAACCCACCTGCACCGCCGACGGCCGGACCATTGCCCTTTACGGGAATATCGGCCAGCCGGAAGACGTGGATCTGGTCCTGGAGAATGATGGAGAAGGGATCGGTCTTTTCCGGAGTGAATTCTTGTATCTGGGCCGGGAAGACTATCCCACGGAAGAAGAACTGTTCGCAGCCTACTGCACCGCAGCCCAGGAACTGGAAGGCCGGAAACTGATCATCCGGACCCTGGATATCGGGGCAGATAAAAAGGTGGAGTATTTCCATCTGCCGGAAGAAGAGAATCCGGCGCTGGGCTTCCGGGCCATCCGGATCTGCCTGAAGCGGCCGGAAATCTTCTACACCCAGCTGCGGGCCATCCTCCGGGCCTCTGCCTACGGAGACGTGGCAGTGATGTTCCCCATGATCATCTCGGTGGAAGAAGTCCGGGCGGCCAAAAAGCTCCTGGAGGCAGCCAAGGCCAAACTCCGGGAAGAAGGGATCCCCTTCGATGAAGACCTGGAAGTGGGGATCATGGTGGAAACGCCGGCGGCGGCCTTGATCAGTGATGCATTGGCCCGGGAAGTGGATTTCTTCAGCATCGGGACCAATGATCTGGTCCAGTATACCCTGGCGGTGGACCGGCAGAATGCCAGCCTGGAAGAATTGGGGAAGGCCAGCCATGGAGCGGTGCTGCGCCTGATCCAGATGACCATCGCCAACGGCCATGCGGCTGGCTGCTGGGTGGGGATCTGCGGGGAAGCGGCAGCAGATCCGGATTTGATCCCCAGCTTCATTGCCATGGGTGTGGATGAACTGAGCATGGCGCCGGGAAAGATCCTGGCTGCCCGGAAGCTGATCAGCACCCTGAGGGCCCGTTGAGAGAGGAGGTGCAGGGCATTTGATCGATCTGGATTTGCAGCAGGCGGTGGATAAGGCCATTGCCCTCCAGCCGGAGAAACGGGTCCTGCCCTTCCTGTATAGGGATCAGGCTCTGTTCATCAAACGGAAAATGTCCAACCACCGGAATGCTTTTGCCAAACAGAGCGTGGAAGCGGCCTTCTGGTGTGAAGTCTATAAAATCATGACGGTGAACCAGTATTTCCCCCTGGCACCGGAAATCGTCCTGCTCCAGGACAGCTATTTTGTCATGAAAGCCGTGGGTAAGACCCTCCAAGGGGTGGCCAAGGAAGCTCCTTGGGCGGACTGCCGGATCCGGGCTTTCCAAAAGGCCGGGGAAGGATTGGCCCGGCTCCATCAGGCAGGGCTCCATCACGGCCGTCCGGCCCTCCGGGATATTGCCTATGATAAAGAGTCGGACCGGATCACCTTCCTGGACTGGGAAAACGAGAAGCGATTCATTGCCGCCGATCCCCGGGTCCTGGATCTCTTCCTGTTCATCCACAGCTGTTTCCGGGAAAAGAGCTGGAAGGACCGTTCCCTCCTGGAGGCAGCCATGAAAAGCTACTGCAACAGCCCGGTGGGCCGGGAAATCTTCCGGCAGGCCCGGACCCTGATCCAGAAATACCGGACGGCGTTCAGCCTCTGTGCCAAACTCCGCTGTTTTGGCTGGCGGGATGTGACCAGCCTGGACGATGCCCGGAAGTTCATCCTGGAGCGGGAAGGGGAAGGAGCGGCAGGATGAATTTCGGAGCGCGTCTGGAAGCAGTGGCAGCCCTGGTCCCGCCCTGCCATACCTTGGTGGATGTGGGGACGGACCATGCCTATCTGCCGGTGCTGCTGCTCCAGCAGGGAAAGATTGAACAGGCCATTGCCGGCGATGTGGTCCCGGGACCCTGTGAAGCGGCCCGGCATACGGTCCGGACTTTCCATCTGGAAGACCGGATCACGGTCCGCCAAGGCAGCGGCCTGACGGTAGCGGCACCGGGAGAAGCTGAAGCCGCGGTGATAGCCGGCATGGGAGCGGAAACCATGCTCCAGATTTTGGGGGAATCCCCGGAAGTATGGCAGCATCCCCGTTTCCGGCATCTGATCCTGCAGCCCATGAGCGATGCCGCACGGCTGCGCCATTGGGCGGAAAAAAACGGCTGGGCCGTCGTCCGGGAAGAACTGGCCCGGGAGGGAAAACGGCTGTACGAACTGCTGCACCTGGAGCCATCTCCCGGCTGGCGCTATCCCAGTGCCTGCTATGAAATCGGTTTTGATTTGGTGGAGCGGCACCATCCTCTTTTGCAGGAGTTCCTTGCCGAACGGAAAAAGAAAGTCCAACTGCTGCTGGAACAGATGGGCCGCAGCGAACGGGCCCGAGCCAGTCGGCAGTATGGGGAATACCAAACCCTTTGGAAACAACTGGAGGCGATTGAACGTGGAAACGGAAGCAATGGAAACCAAAGAAACGACGGTAACGGATATCTGTCTGTTCATGAATGAACTGGCTCCGGTGGCCTATGCGGAGAGCTGGGACAACCCCGGCCTGCTGTTGGGCCACCTGGCCCAGCATGTCCATAAGATCCTGGTGGCCCTGGATCTGAGCCCGGAAGTAGCGGAACAGGCCATCGAACAGGAATGCGACATCATCATCACCCATCATCCCTATTATTTCAGCCTGCCCAAGACCCTGGCGGTGACGGATACCAAGATGGAAGTGCTGTATGAATTGATCAAACATGACATCGCCCTTTACGCAGCCCATACCAATCTGGATGCGGCCAAAGGCGGGGTCAATGATGTACTGGCTGCCCGGCTGGGTTTGGAAGACGTGACGGAGATCCCTCGGAAGGACTGTCCGGAACAGGGCCTGGCCCGGATCGGGGTGCTGGAAGAACCCATGGCCCTGAAGGATTTTGCCGCCAAGGTGCGGGATGACCTGGGAGCGGAGCACCTGACCTATGCGGGGGGAGAAGAACCTGTATACAAAGTGGCCGTAGTAGGCGGCAGCGGTGCGGACTTCATGGAAGACGCCTTGGCAGCCGGAGCCGATACCCTGGTGACCGGCGACCTGAAATACCATGTAGCCCAGAAGGCTCTGAACCTAGGGCTCAATGTGGTGGACGGGACCCATCAGCTGACGGAATCTCCGGTCATCGACAAACTGGAACAGGTCCTCAAGGCCTGGTGTGAAGAATCCGGCCGTCATTTCGAAGTAATCCGGGCTGAGGAAGAACGGATCCTCCAGACGGTGTAAGGGAGCGATACAAGATGATCAAGGATTTGCAGTTGGGGAATGCCATGGAACAGCCCTGTCTGGTCCGACTCCAAAAAGTGGGCACTTCTTCCAATGGCAAGGCCTATGCCAAGGGGCTGCTGGAAGACAACAGCGGCTGTATCCCCTTCATTTGTTTTGAAGCAGGTCCCATCGGGCGGCTCCGTTCCATGGAGGCCCCGGCTCCCTATATCATCGGGGGAAAGGTGGACCTGAACAAATATTCCACTACGATGGCCTATCAGGTCATCGTCCAGAAGGTCCAGTCCGTGACAGAGGCGGATGATCTGTCCTGCCTTTTGCCCAGCGGCCACATCGACCTGAAAAAATACGAAGAAGAATTCCATACCTTCATCGGCCGGATCGGGGATGAGGGGCTGCGGAAACTGGTGGAGACGGTGTTTTCCGGGGAAACCTACCGGCAGTTCTTGAAGAATCCCGCTGGGATGCGGCTCCACCATGCCTATGCGGGGGGACTGCTGCACCATACGGTTTGTGTCACCCGTCTGGCAGTGGCCATGAGCGGCGCCATCGGACAGGTGGATCAGGATCTGGTGATCGCCGGGGCTCTGCTCCACGATTTGGGAAAGATCCGGGAAATCTCTTCAGATCTGGGCTTCCCTTATACCACAGAAGGCCGGCTCATGGGGCACATTTCCATCGGAGCCATGGCCGTGGACCGGGCCGGGAGGAAGATCCCGGAACTGACGGCAGCCAAACGGGAACAGCTGCTCCACATCATCCTGTCCCATCACGGGGACCAGGACAAGGGATCCCCGGTGGTCTGCGTCACCAAAGAGGCTTTCATCGTCCATTATGCCGATGAAGTGGATTCCATCATGAATCAGTTCCACCAGAAAGAGCGCAGCGGCAGCTGGGAATTTGATAAGATGCTGCAGCGTTATCTGTGGAAAGTTTGACGGATTGACGTTCCTGTGATATTATTGCAGAGCGTGAGTGCGAAAGATAATCGCGGCAGCCAATGGCTGATGAGGAAAGTCCGAGCTCCGCAGGGCAGGATGCTGGATAACGTCCAGTGGGGGCGACCCTAAGGAAAGTGCCACAGAAAACAAACCGCCGGCTTGCCGGTAAGGATGAAACGGTGCGGTAAGAGCGCACCAGCGGTCAAGTGATTGGCCGGCTTGGTAAACCCCATCCGGAGCAAGACCAAATAGGGAAGGGATGAAGCGGCCCGCTGATCCTTCCGGGTAGTGTCGCTTGAACCTGCAGGCAACTGCAGGGCTAGATAAATGATTATCCTTGACAGAACTCGGCTTATTGAGCACTCACAACCTGAAAAAGTACCTTGTGCCCAAGGCACAGAGGAGGAGATACCATGGAAATGATGCACATTGGCAGTGCAGCGGCTTTTGACAAACTGGTGCAGAGCAGCGAGAAACCGGTGCTGGTGGACTTCTGGGCCACTTGGTGCGGTCCCTGCCGGATGCTGGCCCCGGTGATCGAAGACCTGGCGGCGGAACATCCGGAAATCCAGTTCGCCAAACTGGACGTGGACCAAGTGCCGGATGTGGCTATGCGCTTTGGCGTTTCGGCCATCCCTACGGTGGTCCTGTTCAAGGCTGGCAAAGAAGTACAGCGCTTTGTAGGCGTGGAACCTAAGAGTGCCTACGAAGAGGCCATTGCTGTTTTATAATCGAAAGGAAGACGCTGCATGAAAAAGATTTCTTTTGTCGTGCCCGTCTTCAATGAAGAGGAAAATATCCACGAATTCCACAGGCGCCTTACGCAAGTAATGGCGCCTGTGCCATACGATTACGAAATCCTGTTCATTGACGATGGTTCCAAAGACCGGACGTCCCAATTGATCCGGGAATTGGCGGAAAAGGATCCCCATGTCCAGGGGTATGTGTTTGCCCGGAATTTCGGCCATCAGCTGGCCCTGACCTGCGGTTTGGATCAGTCCACGGGGGATGCGGTGATTTCCATGGATGGGGATCTCCAGCATCCGCCGGAAATGGTCCCAGAGCTGCTGAAGAAATGGGAAGAAGGCTATGAGATCGTCCAGACGGTGCGGAAAGCCACAGAAGATGCCACCTGGTTCAAAAACATAACTTCCCGCTTATATTACAAACTGATCAATTCCATGAGCGAAGTCCGGGTGACCCCCGGTGGCAGCGATTTCCGGCTCATGGACCGGAAGGCAGTGGATGCCCTGAATCGGTTCCGGGAACGGGCTCGGTTCATCCGAGGCATGGTGAACAACCTGGGGTTCCGGTACACCACCCTGGAATTCGTGGCGCCACCCCGGTTCGCCGGCCATTCCAAGTTCAGCCTCCGGAAAATGCTCCGGTTCGCCCTGGACGGGATCACCGCCTTTTCCCGGGTGCCTCTGCGGCTGGCCCTCTATGTGGGCTGCATCGCCGGGCTGGGGAGCATCCTCCTGATCGGTCATGTCATTTATGTGAAATATATCATCCAGGATGCGGTGCCTGGCTGGACCACCCTGGCCGCGGCGGAATTCTTCCTGGGAGGCGTAGAGCTGATCGGCATAGGCATCGTGGGGGAATATGTGGGCCGGATCTTCGATGAAGTGAAGCAAAGACCATTGTATATCATTCGTGAACATATCGTGAAAAGTGGTAACAGGGAATAGACAGAGAATAAGAGAATTGTTATAATAAAAAACGGCAAAACTAAATAAAAAAAGCCGAATCACAGCAATGTGAACGGGGGAACCAAAGTGGGGTTAATTTCTTCGGAATAGGGCATCTCGACCCGCACCCGGCAGCTAACTTCGTAGGCGTAATCGAGAGGATGTGTTTATTATATTTAGGAGGATGATGCTTGGCGTAGTGCTGGCAGCGGCTACCACCGCAGCAGTGGCATTACCTGCGCAGAACGTATTTGCCAGTTTCAAACAAGGTCAGTCGGGACCGGAAGTAGCGGCCATCCAGGAGCAGCTCCTGATGGAAGGCTACGATATCGGGATCCCTGACGGGGTGTATGGCGCCCGGACCGTGGCTGCTGTGAAAAAGTATCAGGCCAGCATGGGCCTGGCAGCGGACGGCGTAATCGGGAACTTCACCTACAAAAAGCTCATGGGTAAGGAAATGCCCACCCACCGCACCCTGCATTCCAATCGGAATTACGGCAGCAGCTATGGGTATGGCAGCAGCACCGCCAGAGCATTGATCAGCACCGCATATGACTATGTGGGGGTGCCTTATGTATTCGGGGGGACCACTCCCTGGGGCTTTGACTGTTCCGGATATACCCAGTATGTATTCCGGCAGATGGGGATCGAAATCCCCCGGACGGCAGATGCCCAGTACTATGCGTACCCGAAAGTCTCTTCCAGTGAACTGGAACCAGGTGATCTGGTCTTTTTTGAAACCTATGAACCGGGACCTTCCCACTGCGGCATCTACATCGGCAACGGCCAGATGCTCCAGGCAGGAAGCAGCACCGGTGTCACCGTATCCAATGTGTTCAGCGGGTACTGGGGCGCAAGATATATCGGAGCGGCAAGAGTCCTCTAATGCCGTCGACCCACCAGGGCAGGAAGCCTGGTGGGTATTTTTTTATATTCATGGTATAATGGGGTCATAAGGACAGAAAATTCACGCAGCAGAGGAGGAATCGGGATGAAAAAGACAACAGGGAAGATGGCGGTGCTCCTTGCCTGTATCTGCAGCCTGCTGTGGGCTACGGCGGCCCTGGCTTCCTCGGCGGTAGGGGAAGACGGCACCTTCAACGGGATCCGGCTGGCGGGCAAAGTGCGGGTGGTGGAATACAACCCAGATATCAAGGTGCAAGTGGTGACCAGTTTCCCGGATTTGAAAGTGAAAGTGGTGGACCATTTCCCGTCGGAAATCGGGGAATGGCAGTTCGTGGAGTATGGCGAAGATTTCACCATCCAGTTCGTGACCAGCTTTCCGGATATCCGGATCAAGTATGTCACCAGTTTCCCGGGGCTGCCGTAAAAAGCGGGAAGCGTGCAGAGTAAAGCGTAAAGAAGGAAGAGAGAAATGCCATTCCATCTGATCCATGCAGATATCACGAAATTGGATACGGACGCCATTGTCAATGCGGCCAACTCCCAGCTCCTGGCAGGAAGCGGGGTGTGCGGGGCCATCTTTCGGGCAGCGGGCACCCGGGCAGAGGAGCTCCAGAGAGAATGTCTGGCAAAGGCTCCCTGTCCCACAGGACATTCGGTTCTGACCGGTAGTTACGGGCTCCCAGCCCGGTACATCATCCATACGGTGGGCCCCATTTGGCAGGGTGGGAACCAGGGAGAAGAAGCCCTCCTGGCCAGCTGCTACCGTTCTGCTTTGACCCTGGCCTGGGAAGCCCACTGCCGTTCCATTGCTTTTCCCTTGATTTCTTCCGGCATCTTCGGCTATCCCAAAGGGGCAGCTCTCCTGACCGCCCGGGAAGCCATCACCCAGTTCCTGGAGGACCATGAAGAAATGGAGGTCTATCTGGCTCTCCTGGATCGGAGTGCCGTGGAGCTGGGGGAGAAGCTGGAAAAGGGGCTGGAGCATTTTGTCGACACCTACTGCCGGCCGGATAGCAGGAAGAGAGGGCAGACGGAAATCGTTGTCGAGGCCTTCCAGGTGCTGTCCCTGGAGCATGCCCTGCCATCCGCGCCTTCCCGTTCTCTGGAAGACGATGTGAAGCATCTGACGGAAAGTTTCAGCCGGCAGCTTTTACGGCTCATCGATCAAAAGCATTATGATGATGTGGAAGTGTACAAACGGGCCAATATGGACCGGAAATTGTTCTCCAAGATCCGCAGCAACCCAGGGTATCAGCCCAAGAAGAAAACGGTCCTTGCCCTGGCTGTAGCCCTTCGTCTGACGGTGGAAGAGACCCAGGAATTCCTGGAAAGCGCCGGTTATGCCCTTTCTTCCAGCCGGGAAATGGATGTGATCGTCCGGTATTTCCTGGAGAAGGGCCAATATGATATCTATACCATCAATGCAGCCTTGTTCCGGTACGGCCAGCCCGAGCTGTAAATGTCGCCTGCCAGGCGACCCAAAGGCCTCCTGTTCCTGCTATACTGGAACCAGCAGAAAACAAGGAGGTCTTCGTCATGAAAGATTTTGCAGAATTGGTTTGTATCTTGGATAAGAGCGGCTCCATGAGCGGGTTGGAAAAGGAGACACTGGGCGGCTTCAACGGGTTCTTGGAAAAGCAGCAGGCCATGGAAGGGGAAGCCGTCCTGACCACGGTGCTGTTTTCCGATGAGATCCAGGTGCTCCATGACCGCTGTCCTGTCAAAGGAGTACGTCCCCTGACGGGCCGGGATTATGAGCCGGAAGGATGCACGGCACTTTTGGATGCCCTGGGCAAAACGCTGACCCAGGTGCGGGAGAATCAGCGTCGGCTGGTCCCAGCCTTCCGGCCGGAGCGGACCATCGTGGTGGTGATCACCGATGGGATGGAAAATGCCAGCAGGGAGTATACCCTGGACCGGGTACGGAAACTGATTGCCCAGTGCAAAGAAGCCGGGTGGGAATTCCTGTTCCTGGGGGCCAATATGGATGCGGTGGCAGAAGCTGCCAAAGTGGGCCTGGATGCCAATGATGCTGCCAACTATGTGAGTGACGCCAAGGGCAGCGGGCTGGCTTACAGCACGGTGGGAGAAACGGTCCAGTTCCTGCGCCAGGGAGGCCGGCGGACCGATGCTTCCTGGAAAAGAGATCTGGAAAGCTATCACGGGAAAGGACGCTGAAAGAGGCAGTCTTGGCTCTTTGCCGATCTGACGGTTTTTGGAGAAAATTTCCTTGACAAAGTTTTTGCCGGTGGTATAATGTAAACAATTTCAAAAACCCATGGTGATGATAAGGACAACCTGTCAGGGTCACAGTACAGAGAAGCCCGGTAGCTGAGAAGGGCCTGGAAACAAATGACAGTCAACCACCTTTGAGCCATCTGCTGAACCAAGTAGGCAAGATCGTATGTCCTGCGTTAAAGGATGCCGAGAGGATCCGGTCTTCCGGATCAATGAGGGTGGAACCGCGAGCTTATGGCCCGTCCCTTTGTGGGGCGGGTCTTTTTCTATGTCCGTCCTGATCTTGCTGGGAATACAAGGAGGAAATCAGATATGTCTAGCATCAAAGTCAGCCTGCCCGACGGCAGCGTGAAAGAATTCGAATCCGGCAGCTCCCTGCTGTCCATTGCCAAGAGCCTGAACCAGAAACTGGGGAAGACCGCACTCCTGGCCAAAGTAGATGGGGAAAACAAAGACCTGAGCGATACCCTGGATCATGATGCCAAAGTGGAATTCATTACCCCGGACAGTGAAGAAGGGCTCCATGCCATCCGCCATACGGCCTCCCATGTGATGGCCCAGGCCATCCAGCATCTGTTCCCGGGCACCAAGTTCGCCATCGGGCCGGCCATTGAAAAGGGCTTCTACTACGACCTGGACAGCGACCATGTGTTCACGCCGGAAGATCTGCGGGCCATTGAAAAAGAAATGAGCAAGATCATCAAAGCCAACTATCCCCTGGTCCGGAAAGAACTGCCCAGAGCGGAAGCCCTGGCCAAATTCAAGGCTGAAGATGAACCTTACAAAGTGGAACTGATCGAAGACCTGCCGGAAGATGCAGTGATCAGCACCTACACCCAGGGAGACTTCACGGACCTGTGCGCCGGCCCTCACTGCCCGTCTACCGGCCGGGTGAAAGCCTTCAAGCTCATGAGCATCGCCGGTGCCTACTGGCGGGGAGATGAGCACAACAAGATGCTCCAGCGGATCTACGGTACGGCCTTTGCCAGCAAGGAAGACCTGGAAGCTTACCTGCACATGCTGGAAGAAGCGGAAAAACGCGACCACCGGAAATTGGGCAAACAACTGGGCCTGTTCATGCTCAGCGATTACGGTCCTGGGTTCCCCTTCTTCCTGCCCAACGGCATGATCATCCGGAACACCCTGATCGACTACTGGAGAGAAGTGCATCGCAAATACGGCTACCAGGAAGTCATGACCCCCATGATCATGAACCGGCAGCTGTGGGAAACGTCCGGCCACTGGGATCATTACAAAGAAAACATGTACTTCACCAAAATCGATGGGGAAGATTACGCCATCAAACCCATGAACTGCCCCGGCGGCATGCTGGTCTATGCCAACGAACCCCATTCCTATAAGGAACTGCCTCTGCGGGTAGGTGAACTGGGCCTGGTGCACCGGCATGAACTGTCCGGCGCCCTCCACGGGCTGTTCCGGGTCCGCTGCTTCACCCAGGACGATGCCCACATCTTCATGATGCCCAACCAGATCGAAGACGTGATCCAAGAAACCATCCGTCTGTTCGACGAAGTATACGCCACCTTCGGCCTGACCTACCATGCAGAACTGTCCACCCGTCCGGACAACTCCATGGGAGACGATGCTACTTGGGAAATGACCACCAGCGCCCTGCGGAAAGCCATGGATGATTTCGGCCTGAAGTATTCCATCAACGAAGGGGACGGCGCCTTCTACGGCCCGAAGATCGATTTCCATCTGAAGGATTCCATCGGCCGGACCTGGCAGTGCGGCACCATCCAGCTGGATATGCTGCTGCCGGAAAAATTCAACCTGACTTATACCGGGGAAGACGGCCAGAAACATCGTCCTGTGATGATCCACCGGGTGGTATACGGATCCATCGAACGGTTCATCGGCATCCTGATCGAGAACTACGCCGGCGCCTTCCCGGCCTGGCTGGCTCCGGAACAGGTCCGGGTGATGCCCATTACGGACAAATACAACGAATACGCCAAACAGATCGTGGATAAACTGGAAAGCCAGAAGATCCGCGCCCATCTGGACGACCGGAACGAAAAGATCGGCTACAAGATCCGGGAAGCCCAGGTGAAGAAAGTTCCCTACATGCTGATCGTAGGCGAAAAAGAAGTGGAAAGCGGAACAGTTTCCGTCCGCAGCCGGGACAATGGCGAACAGGGAGCCATGGCGGTGGACGAATTCATCGCTAAACTCCAAGACGAAATCAAGAATCGGAAGTAAGGAAATGGGGTGCTGTACGTTTTGTGCAGCACCCTCTTTTTGTCGGCAGCTAACGGACGGAGGGAAAAATCTGCCTTTTGATAAAAATATGATTGACTTACTAGGAATTTAATGGTAAAGTAAGAGCCATACAAGAAAACATATTAATTCACTATGAAAAGAGAGAGTAATCCTGTGAAGCCGTTACAGAGAGCCCTGTTGCTGAAAGAGGGTACGGTGGATGGGATGAAAGTGCCTCTTGGAGTGCGCAATCCGAACAGGTCCGCTTCAGTAGGAAAGCCGGGGGATGCCCGTTACAGTGTCTACGGTATCCGGCTTCGGCCGCGTACCTGATGAGGTCCGGCTGGCGACAGCCGGATGAATATGGGTGGTATCACGGAACTTCCGTCCCAAACGGGGATGGAAGTTCCTTTTTTTATCCAAGGAGGCGAGTCATATGTTGGGAAATTGTGCAAACTGCAGCTGCTGCCATATCTGTGCTGCCAAGGGAATCAGTTGTACTCCGGTGGACAAGGAGAAAGTCCTGGCCCAGTATACGGAAGAAGAACGGAAAATCATGGAAGCGGCCGCTTATGTAGAAGCCACTTTCTATATGCAGTATACCCGTATTCAGGAAACGGCAGAGTTCGCCCGCCAGATGGGGTACACCAAGATCGGCCTGGCTTTCTGTATCGGGATCAGTGACGAGGCGAAACTGCTGGAAGCCTATTTCACCCAAGAAGGCTTCCAAGTCACCTCCGTCTGCTGTAAGAATTGTGGGATTTCCAAAGACATCCTTGGACTGAAAAAAGTCCATCCGGAACGCAGGGTGGAAAGCATGTGCAATCCCAAGAACCAAGCGGCCTTGATGAATGAAGCCGGCTGCCAATTGTTTGTTTCCGCCGGGCTCTGTGTAGGTCACGATGCCATATTCGCCCGAAACTGCCAAGGACCGGTCACCACACTGGTGGTCAAGGATCGGGTCCTGAACCACAGCCCGTTGGGAGCCATTTATTCCAAATATTGGAGGAACAAACTGGGAATCAACGGAGACAATACAAAAAGCGGAATCTAAGGAAGCCTTTCCTGAAAGGAGGAAGAAACCATGAGTCAAGAAATTTCTGCGGCGGCACCCTATACCCTGGAAGAAGACAGGAGCCAGCTCCATCGTTTTTTCCGCTGGCTGCTGTCGGCAGTGAGCGCCGGGGCTGCTGCGGCGGCAGATTTGGCACTGCCCCGGGACCTGGAGCAGGCGCCGGTGGAGCATCCCTATTTTGCCTGGCTCCTGCTGCTGAGCCTGGCCCTCTATTTGGCCGCGTCCGCCCTGGGGCAGAAAGTTCCACGCGTGAAAGCCAGGGTGGACCATCTGGCCCCTTTGTATGCAGGCATTACCCTGCTGTTGAACTTGCTGAATCTTTTGACTGCCAAGCTGGGTCTGCTGCCAGTATTGTATTTCCCAGCCATGGACCGGGTCCTAGCTGTGTTGGCAGGAGATCCTGTCTATCTGCTGAAATGCATGGCCTATTCTTACCGGCTGCTGTTTTTGGGCTGGTTCTTCGGGGCACTGGTGGGGATTTCCACCGGGATCCTGCTGGGGTTCTCTAAAGCCGCCAATTATTGGATCTGGCCTTTTATCCGCAGCATCGGTCCCATCCCTTCAACCGCCTGGATCCCCCTGGTTCTGGTAGCATTCCCTTCTGTGGTATCAGGAAGCGCTTTCCTGATTGCCCTGTCCGTGTGGTTTCCCACTACCGTCCTGACCGCCAGCGGCATCGCCAATACCAGGAATTCCTATTTTGAAGTGGCAGCCACCTTGGGGGCTGGCCGCTGGTACCAGATCCGGAAAGTGGGGATCCCAGCTGCTATGCCCAGTGTTTTTCTTGGTTTGTTCAACGGGACCACCGCTTCTTTCATTACCCTGGTCACGGCGGAGATGCTGGGGGCCAAATACGGTCTTGGCTGGTATGTGAACTGGCAGAAGGAAATGATGGCCTATGCAAATGTGTATGCGGGACTGATCCTTATCGCCGTCAGTTTCTTCCTGATCATCACTGGTTTGTTCAAGATCCGTGATCGGATCCTTGTGTGGCAGAAAGGAGTGATCAAATGGTAGGCAGTCTGCAGATCCAGGCCCTCAGCCGTTACTTTCCCCAGGAAGGGAAGGAGGGGGTCCAAGCATTGGCAAAGGTATCCCTGGACATCCAGCCTGGGTCCTTCGTATCCCTTATCGGCCCCTCTGGATGCGGAAAATCTACTTTGCTGCGGATGATTTCCGGATTGGATCACCCGGATGAAGGGCAGGTCTTTCTGGACGGAAAGAAAGTGACCGGGCCGGGCGCTGACAGGGGATTCATGTTCCAGGAGCATAATCTGTTCCCCTGGATGGATATCTACGACAATGTGGCTTTCGGGCTTCGAGCCCGGAACCTGTACAAAGGCCATGAACAGGAAGTGGACCGGATCCTGGAGCTGGTGGGGTTGGCCGATTTCCGCCATTCCTACCCGCATCAGCTTTCCGGGGGCATGTGCCAGCGGGCTTCTCTGGCAAGAGCTCTGGTGGGCAGGCCCAAGGTCCTGCTGCTGGATGAACCGCTGGGGGCCCTGGATGCCTTCACCCGGATGAACATCCAGGACGAGATCCAGCGAATCTGGAAACAGGAACATATGACCATGATCATGGTGACACACGATGTGGAAGAAGCCGTGTATCTGTCGGATGTGATTGTGGTCATGTCCCCCCGGCCGGGAAGGATCCTGAAAACCCTCCAAGTGGATCTGGGACGGCCCCGAGACCGGAGTTCCCAGGATTTTTTCCAATACAGTTCGGAAGTCCTCCGGATCCTCCATTACGGAGGCAACCGGCCAGAACCGGAGTTCATCATCTGATCGACCGCAAAAAATCAGCAGTATGAAAGGAAGTGTTCCCCCATGCAGTTCAACAAAAAAATCACGGCGGCTCTTTTGGCTGCCCTTACCGCCGTCGGTATTCTCGCAGGCTGCGGCAAAGCTCCTGCCTCTGGAAAAGAGGATGGAAAGCCCATTTCCCTGAAAGTGGGTTACAGCAACGGCGTCTGCCAGGCAGCTCTCTTTGCCGCCAAGGAACAGGGCTTTTTCAAGGAAGAAGGGCTGGATGTGGAAATGATCCAGATCGACGCGGCCCATGCCGGTGATGCCATTGCTGCCGGACAAGTGGATGTGCTCCAGGGCCTTGCTTCCAAAATGATCCAGCCCATCAGCAATGGGCTGCCGGTGAAAGTGGTGGCCGGTCTCCATACCGGCTGCACCTATCTGTTGGTCAAAAAGGACGCACCTTACCAGACTGTGGCAGACTTGAAAGGCAGGAAAATCGGGGTAGCGGGGCTGGCAGATTCCGGCACCATCATCGCCAAACGGGCCTTGGCCAAGGCCGGGGTCCAAGTCAGTGACAAAAATCTGGAAGTCCAGTTCACCGTCTTTGGCCGGAACGACCTGCCTCTGGTCCTGGATCAGGGACAGGTGGATGCCATTGCAGTAGGGGACCCGGTGGCATCCATCGCCATGGAGAAATACGGATATCGGGCGTTGATCGATACAGCTAAAACGGCTCCATTTGACCAAGAATACTGCTGCGTAGCCATGGTCACATCCAAATTGGCCAAGACCAATCCCCAGGCTGCTGAAAAAGCAGTCCGGGCCATCCTGAAAGGGGCCTCCTGGGTACAGGCCCATCCGGAAGAGACTGCCAAGCTGGAGCTAGACAAGAAATATGTAGCCGGCAATCTGGCACTGAATACTTCACTGCTGAAAAAATACCGCTTCCTGCCTTCTGTGAAAGGCGGATATGAAGCCGTGAAGGCCAATGCAGAGGAACTGGCGGCCATCGGACTGTTAAAAGAAGGGACGGAAGGCAAAAAATTCGCTGATGATGCGTTCCTGTTCTTTAAAGACATGCCGGACAGTCTGTGAGGAAAGGCTGAAAAGAGGCCGTTGTCCGCTGATCTATGACAAAGGGGCTGCTGCACGTGTGGAATTTTCACACGTGCAGCAGCCCCTTCCTTTTATCCTTTCATCACTTCTTATTCTTCACCACCCACTCCAGATGGTCCAGGCTGGTGTTGGCAATCAGTTCTTCAGGGAACTGGGCCGTTTCCAGGAAGTTCCGGGCTAGGGACAGGTTCCCTACATCGTACCAGATATGGGCGTCGCTGCCGGCAATGACCCGGACTTGATACTGCCGGCACAGCTCCAGGAGCCGGGGAATGTTCCGTTCCGCATGGAGCCGTCCGGTCTTTCCGGAAGCAGAGGCACTGTTCACCTCCAGTACCACATCTTTTTCTTTGGCAGCCCGGACCAGCCGGGGCAGATCCAGGGGATACCGGTCGTCGTCGGGGTGTCCGATGATCTTGACCCAGGGATTGTCCATGGCGCCGATCAAGGCATCGGTATTTTCTTCCCGGGTGCCGGGACGGATGCAGGCAGAATGGAGGCTGGCGATGACGTAATCCATCTGCTGCAGGAGTTTTTCCTCCATGTCCAGCCTGCCGGTGAAATCCATCACATTGGCTTCCACCCCTCGGAAGATCCGGATCCCTAGGATCTCCCGGCCGATGGCTCGGTAGTTGCTGAAGAACTTGGGGGTGGGGGCTCCTTCCATGGCACTGGCATGGTCCGATGTCCCTAGGGCCAGCAGGCCCTTTTTCCGGGCTTCTTCGATGTTTTCCTTCAGGGTGCTGAAGGCGTGGCCGCTGCTTACCGTATGGGTATGCAGGTCGAACAAAAGTTCCATCTTGCTTTTTCCTCCCTCTTTCCGCCTGGGTCAGGCTGTGTAGATCAGCTGGACCTTTTCCCCAGGCTCGTAGATCTCTCCCGGATCCGCCACCACCTGGACCTGCTTCTGGCCCTGGAGGAGGCTGTAGCTGATCCAGCGGCCGTTGTACTGGCGGTTGGTGACAACCGCAGGGATCCCTTTTTCCCGTCGGGAGATCCTAAACTGTTCCGGCCGGACAGGATAGAATCCTTTGGAGCGGAATACCCCAGGGATGTCTCCCGCCGGATAGGTGATATCCGTATTGGCCACCTGGAACCCGTCGGGCAGCCATACCCCCGGGATCAGGTTGCATTTGCTCACAAAGGTGGCCACGAATTCCGTCTTGGGGTGGAGGTAGATGTCTCGGGGCGTGCCCACCTGTTCGATCTGACCTTTCTGCATGACGATGATCCGGTCCGCCATGGCCAGGGCCTCACTTTGGTCATGGGTCACATAGAGGACCGTAGAACCGGTGGAACGGTGGACGTCCTGGATCACCCGGCGCATGCTGAGTTTCAGTTCCGCATCCAAGGCACTGAGAGGTTCATCCATGAGCATCAGGGAGGGGAGGCCTACCATCATCCGGGCCAGGGAGACCCGTTGCCGCTGGCCACCGGACAGCTCCCCAGGGTAACGGTCGGCCAGTTCCGTCAGGCCCATGCTTTCCAGGGCCTGTTCCACGGCTTTTTCCTTCTCCTCTTCGCTGAGTCCTTTCTGCCGGCGGCTCTTCATGGGGAATTCCACATGCTGCCGGACCGTCATATGGGGCCACAGGGCAAAAGACTGGAAAACCATGCCCAGATCCCGTTTCTCCACGGGCACCATGGTCCCCTCTCCGGAATAGACCTGCTGATCCAGGCGGACAACGCCGCTGGTGGGCTCCAGGAAGCCGCCGATGATCCGCAGCAGGGTGGATTTTCCGCAGCCGGAAGGCCCCAGGATGGCGATGAATTCTCCTGTCTTGATTTCCAGGCTGATGTCTTTAAGCGCCTGTGTCTTCCCGAACCGCTGATTGATGTGTTCCAGATACAAACTCATATTTTCGGTTTCCTTTCTTATGCAGATTCTCCAGCCAGGTGAGCCCATAGCCGCCCAGGATCAGTGCCGTAATCAGGGTGGAAAGGGCGGCGGCCAGGTTGTAGTCCCCGGCCTGCTGGAAATTGAAGATGGCAAGGCCGATGGTCCGGGTCCCGGCACTGGCCAGCATGGAGGAGAGGGTCAGTTCCGTAAGGGCGGAAATGAAGATCAGGGCAGTGCTGGCCACACAAGGCCGCAGCAGAAGGGGCAGCAGCACCTGGCGCCAAAGGGTCCGCCAGTCTCTCCCAGAGGCCAGCACAGCGTCTTCCAGTTCCGGATTGATGGCCAGGAGGGCGTTGGTGCTCCCTTTGATCTGGAGGATCATGTACCGGGTCACGTAGGCGATGAGAAGGAGCCCCATGGTACCGTAGATCCCCGGTTTGATGCCGGGCAGGGGTTCCGTCCAGTGGAAGATTTCCGCCAGGGCCAGGACGATGCCAGGCAGGGCATAGGCCAGGGCTGCCCCCCGTTCTGCCAGCAGGGCGGCCAGGCTGTGCCGGCGCAGTTTCCAATAAGCGATCAGCGTCCCTGCCACCAGGCAGATGGCCCCTGCCGCCGAAGCCAGCAGCAGGCTGGTTTCCAGGGCATCCATCACCCCGGTGCTAGAAAAGACGAACTGGAAATTCTCCCAGGAGAAATTGTCAGCCGTGGCCGGGAGCCCATAATTCTTCAGGAAGGCATTGATCATCATGTCCAATAGCGGGACCAGGTCCAGGAGGCCCAGCACCAGGAAAAGACCTCCTTCCACACCGGTCCGTACTGCCGGCCGGAAATAAATCCGAGGTTCCCGGCTTTCTTGGATGCTTTCCAAGGCGCTCTGGCTGGAGACCAGCCCGCTTTCCAGCAGGGTCCCGCCCAGAGCCAGACAGGAAAGGACCACGGAAAGACCGGCGGCTGCCGGGAACGCTCCAGGACCCATGCCGATGGCTTTTTCATAGATCATGGTACTGAGTACGGTGATGTTGGAAGAAATCCCCAAAAAGGCGGGGACTGCAAAATTATCCATGGCCGCCAGGAACGCCAGGAGCCCCCCAGCGGCAATGGCTGGGAGGGCTTCCTTCAGGTCGATGCGGCGCCAGGTCTCCCAGCTGGAAAAGCCGCAGGAACGGGCGGCCAGGTCCAGATCCACCGGGATCTTCCGCAGGAAATGGATGACGCTCAGGTAGACCACGGGCATATTCACGATCCCCAGGACAAACAGGATCCCGCCCCGGGTGTACAGGTTGACCCCTGCAAAGCCCAATCCCCGCAGGAAAAGATTGATCCTGCTGTCCTGAAGGAACAGGCCGCTCCAGCTTAGGGTGATGATGTAGGAGGGGATGATGAAGGGTAGGAGGATCAGGAGTTCCAGGAGCTTCTTATGCCGGAGATCCGTATAGGCCATCAAAAAGCCCAGGGCCGTGCCCAAAAGAGTGGAAAGCCCGGCGGAACAAAGAGAGATGAACAAGGTGTTGCGGACCGCTTCCAGGGTACGGGGATCTTGGAAAAGGACTTGGAAATTGGCCAATCCCCAGCCTCCGGGGATCCGGAGGCTCATGGAGATCAGCCGCAGCACAGGCGCTGCGAAAAAAAGGAACAGCAGCAGATAGAACAGAAGAGCGCCGCCCCTTTTCAGGAACGATGGTCGTTGCATGGATCCCACGCCTCCTTATTTCTGGAACAGCGTGGTGAAACGTTCTTTGTCAGCGGCCCGATTCTGGAACAGGTCGGCGACACTGACGGTCAGGGCCTTGAAATCGGTGATGGCTTTCAGTCCTTCTGGCGGCTGGACCCCTTCTTTCACCGGGGTATAGCCCATCTTGGCAGCGGTTTCCTGGCCTTTCTTGGACAGGACGAAATCGATGAAGGCTTTGGCGGCCTCTTTATTCTTAGAAGTCTTCAGGAGACCGATGGGTTCGGTCACGGCAGGAGACCCTTCTGCCGGGTAGATGAACTTCACCGGAGCGCCTTTTTTCCGGGAGTTGTTGGCCATGTAATCAGCAATCAGCCCATAGGCTTTTTCACCGGCCACCACTGCCTTCTGGACGGCCCCGTTGCCTTTGGTGACGGTCATGCCGTTCTTCTTCAGGGCTTCGTAATAGGGCCAGCCCATGCCCTGGGTGCGGGTGATGACGCCCAAGTTGTAGGCAGCGGCCCCGGAATACAGGGGAGAAGGCATGATGGCACTGGCGGCAAATTCAGGTTTGGCCAGGTCGGCAAAGGTTTTGGGATCTCCTTTGGCTTTGGAAGTATTCACGATGATCCCAGTGGTGATGACTTTCGTCCCAGTATAGGTGTGGTCCTTGTCGATGTATGCTTCTGGGATCCCTTTCAGTTCTGGAGAAGCATATTTTTCCAGCATGTCCTTCTGTTTCAGCTGTTCGAAGGTGACGTTGTCCGCCACCAGCAGCACATCTGCCTGGACGGTGCCGGCGGTCTGTTCTGCCAGGACTTTGCTGACCACTTCTTCCGTACCGGAACGGAAGACTTTCACCTTGATATCCGGGTGATCCTGGTTGAAGGCTGCAATGAGCTTCTGGGCATCCGCTTCCGGCTGGGAGGTATAAAGGACGATCTCCCCGCCTTTCCCGGCTCCTTTTTTGTCCGCAGAACCGCCGCAGCCTGCGGCAGAGAACAGGGCCAAACCAGCCAGAGCCAAAACCAGCGCTTTCTTTTTCCAATTACACATGTTCAATGATGCCTCCTTGTTCTTGTAAAAAATGGATATTTTTGGTAAAGACTTCATGGGCTGCCGTACTGTCGTAGCCTTCCACCACCATGGGAAGATCCCAGGCTTTCAGCCGGGGCAGCAGGGCCCGGAAGTCGTAATCCCCGTCCGGGAGAGGGGTATGGTATTGCGGGCCCACCCGGTTGCTGATGTGGAGCTTGGAAATCCGGGGAAGGGTGCGGTGGAATGTTTCCATTTCTTCCGTGCTGTCACAGTGGGCCAGATCCAAGGTATAGAAGAAGAAAGAGAAAAGGGGACCGGTGACTTCCTCCATGGAAGCCGGATCCGTCACGAATTCTTTTTTGATCTTCTCCATGATTTCCAGGGAAACCGGCATCTGGAGGGAACGGGCAGCAGCGGCGATCCGGCGGAGAGAGTGCTGCAGGAGCTGGACGCTTTCTTCCCGCCAGCAGACCATGGTCATATGCCCTGGGTGGACCGTGACCTCCCGGGCCCCGATGCGGGAAGCCAGTTCCAGGGAACGGATCACCTGCTGGACGGAAGCTTCCCGGATGCCCGCATTGGCGGAAGCCAGGTTCAGATCCCAGCTGCAGGCGTGGACGGTGCTTTCCAAACCATATTTCTCCACATAACGGAGATATTCAGCTTCCTGGAAGTTTTCCAGGAAGAACTGCTGGGCCCAGAGTTCCAGTCCGGCCAATCCGTTCTGGCGGACCAGCTGGAGAGTTTCCGGAAGGGGCGTCCCCCAGAAAAGCGTCGATGATACAAAAACTTTACTCATGAAAAGCCTCCTTGCTGATGGAACTTCTGTCCTCCATTGTAAAAGAGAAATGTAAAAGGTTTGACAGAACAAAGTAAAGAATGGGAAAAAGCAGGCAAACCGCTTGTCTTGGGAACAGCAACTGTTGAACAGAAATGCAGATAACAATAGCGGCATATTCTGCAATGTCTTGTCACAAACAATCAATTGTGCTATGATATTCAATATCATCAAAAGTTATGTATATACTGTGAAATACAACAAACAGAGAGGAGTTCCGGGGGCTTCTTCTGGTTGCGGCAGGCGGCTCCGGCTGCTTTTGAAAAAAACACTGACTATACAGTCAGTTACAGTCATTTGATCCGGATACTTATGAAAAGCCTCCTTCTGGTCCCCTAGGACCGGAAAGGGGCTTTTCTGCATTTTACACGGGGAAGGGGATTTCCAAGCATGAACAAAATCTACAAAGTCATTTGGAGCAAGGTCCGGTGCGCCTGGGTGGTGGTCTCGGAAATTGCCAGGAACCATGGGGCCAAAGGCAGATCCGTCCATGAGGGAAGAAAAGGAGCCTCGCTGTTGGCCGGGGCCCTGTTGTTGGGGATGCTGACGGGGAACACAGGCATAATACCTGCCTATGCTGCTACGTCAAGTAAAAATCTGGGTTATGGCAATAATTATTTCTGGCTGTCTTGGGATAACGAGGGCCATTCTTTTAATTTTGGTTCGACTTCCGGATTGAATAATCTTCCGCAATATTCGATTACCCTTGGAAATATTGATACAGGACATATAGGCGATTACAGTATCATTGCTGGTGACAGGGCTCAGGGCAGTGCCAATAGCATTGTCTTTGGGTATAACGCCCAGGCCGTCAACGGGAACAGCATCGTATTCGGGAATAATACTTCAGCAGCGGCCAATGGCATCATTATCGGTTCAGGAGCGAAGACATGGAATGCGAATGGCATTGCCATCGGTGCCGCTTCAGCCGATACAGCAGCCGCCTTGGCCGGGGATACGTACAGCATAGCCATTGGGACGGGCAGTGAAACCAATCAAGGGGGTTCCGGCAATATTGCCATCGGGTACAGAGCCCATAGTTCAGGGGGCGGAGATGGGGTTGCGTTAGGGGCTTTTTCAGCTGAAGATTGGCACTTAAATTCTGGGAAAATCGGTTATGTTCCATTTTTAACCGATCAATATGGTAATACGGATAAAACCCAAGCCGGGAACAGCAATCTCCAAAGCGCCCTGGATACGCCGATCTGGAATTCCACTTATGGGGGAGTTTCCATCGGCGATGTAACAAGTCAAGATAAATCTCAATGGGTGACCCGCCGTCTGGGAGGCCTTGCTGCAGGTACTGATGACACGGATGCCGTGAACCTGGCCCAGCTGAAGGCTTCCATGACCAAAATTGAAGCCGGGGACAATATCAGTGTGAACACCACCGTGAACGACGACGGTTCCCGGACCTATAAGCTCAGCTCCACCGGAGACTCTTCCGGCGGGGGAGCCCATTATGTGGGGTTCAAAAAGAATTCTCAGTGGGATGATGATTCCACCCAGTATGGAAACTATAATGGAGAAGGGGCTTCTGCTTATAAGTCTTCTGCCATGGGCATCAATGCGACCGCCACGCAGGAAGGTGCCACAGCGGTGGGCAACAACGCCACGGCCAATGGGGTCAGCAGTGTGGCCCTGGGGCAAGGTGCCAACACCCAGCAGGATGGGACGGTGGCTGTGGGCCACGGGGCACAAGCAACGGCTGCCAAGGCCATTTCCATCGGCTCTTATGCCAAAGCAGATGGAGAAAATTCTGTCCATATTGGAGCTTTTACGGATCCGTATGGACAATATTATCTACCTTCACAAGTCACTGGTAAAAATGCCGTGAGCATCGGGAATAATTCTACCGCCACCGGCGAAGGCGCCGCGGCATATGGAGCTGGGACTACCGCTTCCGGCAAGGACGCCATAGCCTTGGGCCAGGAAAGCCAGAGCACCAGCGACGGGACGGTGGCCATCGGCTACCAGGCCAAAGCTGGGGCCAACAATGCCCTCCACAGCACCGCCATCGGTACGTCTGCCGAAACCAATGCCCTGGAAGGGACGGCCTTGGGGTATCTGTCAAAAGTCACGGCCAACAAAGGGCTGGCCCTGGGCAGCGGGGCTTCTGCTGGTGCCGAAAACAGCGTGGCCCTGGGGGCAGGTTCTCAGGTGGAAAGCGGAGATACGGTAGGTACGGCATCCATGTCTATCAAGGATACCTATGGGGAAACATCCGATTCCACTACCTATCAGTTTGCCGGGTCCAACCCGGAGGGGACCGTCAGCGTAGGCCATACCCAGGATGGGGTGGATCATACCCGGACCATCACCCATGTGGCAGCCGGCCGGGTGAGCAGCACTTCCACTGATGCAATCAACGGCAGCCAACTCTATGGGGTGACACAATCCATCGAAAAAGTGGAACAGAACGTAGCCAAGACGGCCACCCGCTATTACAGCGTCAATGCAACGGATACGGGCACTGGCAGCAATTATCTGAACGACGGGGCCCACGGGCTCAATTCTCTGGCAGCCGGGAATAAGGCCCAGGCTTATGGAGTGGGATCCCTGGCTATCGGCTATTCTTCTTTGGCAGGAAGTGCAGCGAATGATGATACGCTCTTTAGTTCAATGGCCATAGGTCCCTATGCCAAAGCGCAAGGGACGGGAGCCATTGCCTTTGGCAACAGTTCCAGCTCCACTGGTTTCGGCGGTGTGGCTTTGGGCGGCGGTGCCAATGTCTCCAGCTATGGCGGCGTGGCGTTGGGCGGTACTTCCAGTGTTACGGTTACCGGCGGCGTGGCCTTGGGAACTGGCTCCCAGGCCAGTACAGCTGCTGGCCTAGCTGGATATCTCAGTGGCAGTAAAAAAGCGGACCAGGCTGATTCCGTATGGACTTCTACCATAGGAGCTGTTTCTCTGGGAGGGGGAACGTTTAAGACAGATTCTGGGGAGAAAATATATACCCGGCAGATCACCAACCTGGCTGCCGGCACCAAGGATACGGACGCAGTGAACGTGGCCCAATTGAAAGCCCTGGAACAGGAAGGGCTTTCCCTGACAGGCAACGATAACCAGAAAGTCACCCAATCTTTGGGCGGCAATTTCAACCTCACAGGCGGCCTCACTGGGGATGCCCTGAAAGACGGAGCAGCCAGCACCGCCAACTTGGGCGTGCGGAAAAATGCCAACGGCGACGGCCTGGAAGTGGTCATGACCACGACACCTTCCTTTGATTCTGTGACAGCCAAAAACAGCATTACCGTAAAGAATGCTTCCACGGCAGACGGGACTTCAGATATTTCCCTCAACGGCAATGGGCTTTTCATGGGGAGCAAGAAGATCACCGGGCTGGCTGCTGGGACGGAGAATACAGATGCGGTGAATTTCGGTCAGTTGAGCAAGGTTTCCAACGAGCTGACTGCTTTCGAAAATAAGACCATCCAGGTGGGAGGCAATGGCGGCGGCACCATTGCCCGGAAACTGGGAGAAAATCCCATCCTGATCCAAGGTACCGGGACCAAAGACAATGCGAATTACTCCGGCACCAATCTGAAGACCTACGTGGACCAAGACGGCGTACTCCAGATCCTGCTGGATAAGGAACTGGTGGAAGACCGGATCGATGTGGGTTCAGCCCTGGCCGAACCTAAGGACAGCCGGGTGAATTATCCCGTGGTCCTGGGAACGGACAAAAACGATGCCACCATCGGGTACGTGGGCATCAACGGCAAAAATGGGACATCAGCAGTCATCACTTCTTATGCTGGGTCCCCTATCCCGGGCAGTGATTTTAACTATACGGACAGCGAAGGCAAATCCCGGATGACCCGTCTGGAATATACGGATCAGGAAGGCCATGCCCACCATCTGGCTACCTTGACGGACGGTCTGTCTTTTGGCGGGGATAATTCCCAGGTACAGATCGACAGCGATTCGGATACAGTTTCCGGGACCAATGTCATTTCCCGGAAGCTCCGGGCTACGGAACCGGGAAAAAATGCTACCGCCAATTATCTCCAGATCAAAGGCGGGGCTGATGCCACCAAACTCAGCGACAGAAATATCGGGGTCCAGGCCAGCAGTGAGGACGGCTCTTTGACCATCAAGCTGAGCCAGGAACTGACAGGCCTGACCAGCGCCCGGTTCGGGACCACTACCATCGATGGCAGCGGCCTGACCCTGGGGACCACAGGGATTTCTCTTACCGCCAGCGGCTTGAACAATGGAGGAAAGAAAATCACCAATGTGAAAGCGGGGGATATTTCCAGCACCTCCACTGATGCCATCATCGGCAGCCAGCTGACGAATATCCTGAACGCAGATGGTTCGGCCAAGGGGATTTCCTTCGGGGCTGAAAGCGCGGCGGGCTCCCATACGAACCCCACCAGTGTGGCCATCGGCGGCATCGTGACCTTGAAAGGGGCCGGCGGGGACAGCAGTCACAAGAACCTGAGCACCCAGGTCACCGAAAAGGGCGAACTGACCGTGACCATGGCGCCGGAAATCCAGGAAAACAAGATTTACGTGGGAACGCAAATTCCTAAGGAAAACAGTCCTACAGGAAAGGTGAATTATCCCATTATCCTGGGTGAAAATACGGTGGGGACAGATACTTATGGCTATGTGGGCATCAAGGGGAAGAATAATTCCCAGCTCTACCTGACGGCCGATCAGGATGCCAGCGGCAGCACCCGCCTGGATTATCTGGATACCCAGAACAACGCCCATCTGGTGGCCCTGACCAGTGACGGCTATACCTTTGCCGGGGATACAGGTACGGCCAACACTTTGGCTTTGAACAGTACCCTGAGCATCACTGGGGGCATCGACCAAACGGAAAATCTGACTCCAGGCAACATCGGCGTGGTCTCCAGCGGCAACGGCGGCCTGACGGTCCATCTGGCCAAGAGCTTGAAGGACCTGACAGATGCCACCTTCAACAGCGGGAGTGCCCAGACGAAGATCGATGCCAGCGGGGTGACGGCCCCGGCTTATCAGGTGGGTATGAAAACCTATATCGACAGTGATGGCCTCCATGCCAATGACCAGAAAGTAACGGCTGTCCAGGCTGGGAATCTCAGCGCAGACAGCACCGATGCCGTGAATGGCAGCCAGCTCTTTGCCACCAACCAGAATGTGACGAAGAATGCGGGTGACATTACGGATCTGACCACCCGGCTGGATGGTGCGGGCATGACCTTTGCCGGGGACAGCGGCACACCGGTGACCAAAAAGCTCAAGGAAACATTGACCCTCACGGGGGGAGAAACCAGCGTCGACAGCCTGACCCAGCTCAGTGACAAGAACATCGGGCTGGTGGCAGACACGGACGGAAAGCTGGAAGTCCGGCTGGCCAAGGATCTTACCGGCCTTACCGGCGCTGCTTTCAGCAATGGGAACTTTACCACCCAGCTCACCGGGAATGGGCTGACCATCACCCCCACTTCCAGCGGGAATGCCGTGAACCTGACGGCCCAGAATCTGGACCTGGGCGGCCGGCAGCTCCACGGGGTACAGGCGGGAGAGGTCACTGCCACTTCTACGGATGCGGTGAACGGCAGCCAGCTCCATACAGTGAAAGAAACTGCCGAAAATGCCCAGGAGGAAGCCCAGAAACATTCCACCGTCAGCGGATCTGGGAATGTGGACGTGGCGCATTCGGACAATACGGATGGTTCCAAGAACTACACCGTGAGCCTGAAAGATACGGTGACCCTGGGCAGCAACGGAACGGCCATCACCCTGGATGGAACGAAGGGGACTGCTTCCTTTGGCTCTGGGACCTCTGCAGTGACCGTGGACGGGACAACTGGTGCCATCACCGGTTCTTCCCTCCAGGTCAGCGGCAATGTACGGGCTGGGAGCGTAGCTGTAGGGAATATCCATCTGAACAGTACGGCGGATGCAGCCCATAATATTGCAGCTGACACCATCACCGGCCTTTCCAACACCAGCTATACCAGCACTACCCAGCTGGTGGACAGCCGGGCAGCTACGGAAGGGGAACTGGGGGATGTGATTGCCAGCATCCAGAACGGAAGCATCGTCAAGGGCCTTTTGACCACCGTGAAGGAAGGCTCCAACATCAGCGTGGTGGCCGATGACAAGTCGGATTCTTCCAAGACCCAATATACCATTGGCCTGAGCCCTGTGCTCACCGGGCTCACCAGCGCCCAATTCACCAACGGCAAGACTGGGACCGAGGCCCAGACGGCTGTGCTGTCTTCTGACGGGCTCAGCCTGGGCAGCGAGGATACCTCCGCCCAGTTCACCCGGACGAAAGTCAGCGCCGGGAACCAGCAGATCCAGCATGTGGCCAGCGGACTCAACGGGAAGATGTATACGGACAGCGTGGACAACAATGCGGCCACCGTGGGAGACTTGAAGGCCCAGAGCCAGACCCTGACGGATACGGGGATCGTTTTCTCCGGAAATACAGGGAAAGAGACCCTGGCCCTGGGGAAGACGGCCAAGATCCAAGGGGCCGATCTGGCTGCTGGGACGACCCTGGCAGAGGACTATACTACGGCCAACCTGACCACCGTAACGGCAAAAGCCGCTGACGGGACGGTCACCACGACGATTTACGGGAAAAAAGATATGGCGGGCCGGTCCCTCTCTTTGGGGGCCCAGGATGCAAATGGGGCCATCGCCAATCCCGTGGCTGTGCTGAAAGCCCAGGCGGTCAGCAGTACCGATACCACCCAGACCGGCCATCTGGTCCTGAAAGGGACCAAGCCGGCGGATACGGTGACAGCAGCTGACCAGACCAGTGCGGATATCTACGTCCAGGACGGCAGTGATGAACTGCAGCCGGCGGACAGCAAGAAGATGACCCGGGTGATGTATGCCGATGAAAGCGCCGGCACCCATGAACTGGCAACTTTAGAAGACGGGCTGAAGTTCAAAGGGGATGACGGGAACACCTCGGCTGTGCTGCTGAACGGTACGCTGGATGTGACCGGAGGAGCGGATACCGGCAAGCTCACTGCCGGGAATATCGGGGTGACCAGCGACGGGAAACAGGGCCTCATCATTGCCCTGGCCAAGGAACTGAAAGATCTGACCAGCGTTGCCGTCACAGGAGAGAAATTCACCACCACCCTTACCGGTGAGGGGCTGACCATTGCCCCTGCAGCAGGAAATTCCGGGGTCGATTCCCTGGTGATCAATGCCAGCACGGGCATCAATCTGGGGAACCGGAAGGTCACCGGCCTCGCCGCTGGCACCATTGGGGCTGATTCCACCGACGCGGTGAACGGCAGCCAGCTCCATACGGTCCAGGAAGCGGCCAACCAGGCCCAGGCAGAAGCCAAGAAACATTCCACCGTCAGCGTGGGAGACAACAACTTGGTGCTGACGACCACGGCCGAAAACGAGACCAAGGGGGCCGACTATGCCCTGAAACTGAACAACAAGATCACCCTGGGCACCGGGGACAGCCAGGTAGTCCTGGACGGCAGCGATACGGGGATTTCTTCTTTCGGAAAGCAGATTACCTTGAATGGCGCCACCGGGGCTGTGGGCGTCACTTCATTGACGGCCAGCGGTGCGGTCAGTGCTTCCAGTGTGACTGTTGGAGATATCATCCTCCACAGCGCAACTGATAGCACGGCCGATCCCAACGTCATGAAAGACACCATTACTGGTTTGGGGAATACCACCTATGATGACAAGAATATCGTCAGCAACCGGGCAGCTACAGAAGGTCAGCTCCAGAGCCTGGTTTCCCAGATCAATGCAGGACAGATTTCAGCTGGGTCCACAGTGGTTGCCGGCAGCAGCAACATCTCCATCAGCAGCAGCAAGGATGATACAGGGAAAATCACTACGTATACGGCTTCCCTGACACCGGAACTGACCGGATTGACCAGTGCTGTATTCACCAATGGCAAAACGGGACAGGAGGAAGAGACGAATACCCTGACAGCGGATGGCCTGACCCTGGGAACCGATGATGGGGCGGCCCGGTTCACCCGCAGCGGCATCAGCGCCGGTTCCCAGCAGATCAAGCAGCTTGGCAGTGGCATCACCGGGACGGATGGGACGGTCAGCACCTATGACACCACAGTCACCGGCCAGGCAGACTACAACAATGCGGCCAGCATCGGGGACGTGCACAAACTGGTCCAGGAAAAGGCGGACATCGGCACCTATGTGGCCGGCAACAACAGCACCAAATCCAATCTGGCCTTGGGCGGGACCATTTCCATCCAGGGATCGGAAGTGGGCCTGTCCGCTACGGATACCCTGGCGGACAAGCTGGCCAATGACTATTCTTCTGCCAATGTGACCACCCAGGTCAGCGGCAGTGACGGCAATGTGACCACTACGGTGTACCTGAAGAAAGACCTGGTGGGCCGTTCTCTGACCTTGGGGACCATCGGCACCGACGGGAACGTGGCGGCAAGCGACCGGACCGCTTCTCTGTATCAGGCCCAGTCCAAGGCGGACGGTGATACGGCCATGACCGGCCACCTGTTCCTGGCCGGGGAAAAACGCACAGCCTATGCGGACAATCCCACGGTGACCCATACTTCTGCGGACATCTTCGTGAAAGACGGTTCGGAAGGGGACAACAGCAAAGGCTACCTGACCAATCCGGATCTGCCGGTCACCCGGATCTACTATACCGATGAAGGGAACTACACCTATGCCTTGGCCACCATGGAAGATGGCTTCCATGCGGCTGGAGACAGCGGCAAAGCGGATATCCTGCTGAACCATACCCTGAACCTGAAGGGTGGCGTCACCCTCGATGCTGACCATCCGGCGGATTCCCTGCTCACCAGCGGGAATATCGGGGTGGTGGCCGACAGCAGCACCAATACTCTGAACCTGCGTCTGGCCAAAGAGCTTACGGGCCTGACTTCTGCCGCCTTTACCGGAGATACCACTTCCCTGACGGTGGATGGGACGGGGCTGAAGCTGACGCCAAATGCGGGCTCTTCCGCCAAAGCCTTGACCCTGACTTCGGATCAGATCGACTTGGGCGGCCGGAAAATCCAGAACGTAGGCTCCGGCACTGTGGCGGAAGGTTCCACGGACGGAGTCAACGGGGGCGATGTGTACAAAGTCCAGCAGAAAGCGGAAGCTGCTCAGACGGAAGCGGCCAAACATACCACCGTTACCGTCAGCGGCGGCAATCTGGGCCTGGAGTCTACTGCGAACGCCAATGGTTCCACCAATTACGCCCTGAAACTGAATGACAAGGTGACCCTGGGGACGGAAACGGCCAAACAGATCACCCTGGATGGGGCAAATGGGACCGCTGCCATTGGCCAGCAGATCACTCTGGATAGCACAACCGGCAAAGTGACCGCTGGGTCCTTCAGCACCACGGGGAACGTGGCTGCCGGGTCTGTCTCCGTGGGCGGCATGACCTTGAACAGTGCGGGAAGCCATCCGGCGGACAAGGACAAGACCCAGTGGGTGGATAAGGATACCATCACCGGTCTTTCCAATGTGACCTATAAAGCGGATGAAATCCACGAATCCCGGGCAGCCACCGAAGGCCAGCTCCAGGACGTGGTCAGCAAGATCAAGAGCGGAGATATTTCCGGCGGGGCTTTGAGTTCCGTCAGTGCAGGCTCCAATATCACTGTATCCAGTACGCCCAGTGCGGATGGGAAGAAAACCGAGTACCAGGTGGGTCTGGCCAAGGAGCTTAGCGGCCTTACCAGTGCGTCCTTCACCAACGGGAAAACCGGAAGCGACGAGCAAACAGCCCTGGTGAGTGCCGGGGGCCTGAGCCTGGGAGAAGGTGATGCTGCGGCCCGGTTCACCCGCAGCGGTATCAGTGCCGGCGGCCAGCAGGTGACGAAAGTGGGCAGCGGCCTGCAGAAGGTGACAGACACTTCCTATCTCTACGATGATACCGTGGCGGGACAGGAAAATTACAACCATGCCGCCAACATCGGGGATGTGCGCACCATGCTCAGCGATGCCAGGGATGTGTTTGCCGGGAACAACGGCACCACTGCTACCCTGACCCTGGGGAAAACGGCTGCCTTCCAAGGTGCGGATGTAGCACTGACGGGCAGCCAGACCCTGGAGGAAGCTTTGGCCTCTGACTATTCCAAAGCCAATCTGACAGCCCGGACCGTGGGGAACAGTGACGGTTCCGTGACCACCAGTCTGTACATGAAGCAGGATATGGTGGGCCGTTCTCTGAACTTGGGGAACATCGGTACTGACGGCACGGTAGCAGATCCGGCCGCTCGGCTGTACACCCAGGCTGCCAGCGATACGGACAGTACCCTGACCGGCCATCTGAAGCTGACCGGAATCAAGGAGGCCCAGGACGGGCAGACCAGCTCTGCTTCTGCGGACATCTATGTGAAGAATGCCCTGGGATCCGACCTGACTGATAAAAATCGGGCCGTGACCCGGCTGATGTACCGGGATGGGGTGGACCAGCGGGATCACACTGTGGCCACCCTGGATGACGGGTTCTACGTCCAAGGGGATGCCAACCAGGGGAACACCCTGAACCTGCCTCTCACCAGCACCCTGAAGATCCAGGGGAACACCGCGGCCGGATCCGGCCTCACAGCCGGGAACATCGGGGTGGTTTCCGATGGGAAAGATACCTTGAAGGTACAGCTGGCGGACACTCTGACGGGGCTGAAGCAGATCAGCTTCGCAGATTCTGCCGTCAGCCTCGGCCAGGAAGGGATCGATGCCGGCGGCAAGGCCATCAGCGGTGTAGCGGCTGGCACGGCGGAAACCGATGCGGTGAACGTGAAACAGCTGGACGAGGCCAAGGCAGCCGCTTCTGCGGAAGTGAAAGCCGGAAAGAACGTGACCGTGAGCAAAGACACTGCCAGTGCCAAAGACGGCCATACCATCTATACGGTGGCAGCCGACTTCCAGGGAGCCGATGTGAGCGGATCCAACGCGGTGGTCTATGACAGTGAGGCCAAAGACCAGGTGACCCTGGGGGGCAGCACTTCTGCCACCCCGGTCAAACTGACCAATCTGGCAGACGGGACCATCAGTTCCACCTCCACCGATGCGGTCACGGGCAGACAGCTGAACGAAGTGATCACCTATCGGAACCAGGCCATCAATGTGGCCGGGGACAGAGGGTCTGCGGTGAAGCTGAACCACGGAAATACCCTGACCATCTCTGGGGATTCCAACATCAGCACCAGTTCTTCTGGCAGCGATACGGCCAAAGATGGCAGTCTGCAGGTTTCCCTGGCGGATAACGTGTACGTGAAAGGCATCCACATCGGCAGCACCTATCCCACCCACAGCGATACCAGTGTGGACAGCGTGGCCTTGACGGCAGATGCGGAAAACCAGACGGGGATCCTGACCCTGCGGGGCGATGCTACCCATGTCAGCGACACCTATCCCCGGGCCCAGGCGGATATTTCCGTCCTCAGCGCCGCTCCGGATCAGACGTATATGGCGGCTCCTTTCCTGCAGGAAGTGTACCAGACCAACGGTTCCGGAACCATCACGAAGAACCAGCCTGTACGCCTTGCCTATCGGGATAACTACAACACGGCCCACCAGATCGCTACCCTGGATGACGGATATGTCTTCTCCGGCGACAACGGGGACAAGAACCTGACAGAGAAATTGAACGGCACCGTGGCATTGCGCGGTATGGATAACACACATGCGTCCCAAATCACATCGGATACGGCCAATACGTATCTGACGAAAAACAATATCGGTGTGGTGACGAAGCCCAAGGTGCTGAACGAAGACGGTTCTACCCAGGGCGGGGAAGTGGAAATCCGGCTGGCCAAGGACCTGACGGGCCTGTCCAGTGCTACCTTCACCAACGATAACGGGGATACGGCGGTCCTTAGCAGCACAGCCCTGACCCTGACTCCAGAAAATGCGGCCCAGAAGCCGGTATCTCTGACCAATCAGGGCTTGGACAACGGGAACAATCGGATCACCAACGTGGCTGCTGGGACCAGCGATACTGATGCAGTGAACTACGGCCAGATCAAGTCCATCATCAATGCTGGTGATGGGAAAATCAAGGGACTGACCTTCGCGGCCGGAGACAATACATCGGCTACGGTCCATCTGGGGGATACCTTGAAGATCGCCGGTGCCACGGATCAGGATGGAGCCCAGAATATCCATACTACGGTGAAGGATGGGACCATGACCCTCCAGCTGGACCGGAAGGTGCAGGTGGATGAACTCCACGTGGGTCAGAAGGGCAGCGATGCCGCTTCCCTGACTGCTGTGAAGCTGGAGGGGGAAGCTGGTTCCATCGGCCAGCTGCATCTGCAAGGGATGGAAAATGCCCAGGCCAACATCATGACCAAGATGGGGACCGCTTCCCTGGCCAGCACCGATGCGGCCACCACCCGGCTGACCTACAACAACGGCAATGTGGGTAATACCCATGAAATCGCCATCCTGGAAGATGGTCTGCGGTTCACTGGGGACAACTATGCAGCGGCCAGCGGAGACAAGGCCGAACAGAATGTCCTGAAAAAACAGTTGAACCAGACCCTCTCCATCACCGGCGGCCAGACCGATACCCAGCAGCTCACTGCTCTGACCGACAAGAACATCGGTGTAGTGGCGGAAAATGGCGGCCTCAGCGTCCGCCTGTCCAAAGTCCTGGATGGGATGACGGACATCTATATGGGGGACAGCCGGGAAAATGCGTCCCATTTGACCAAGACCGGCCTCTATCTGAGCCCCAAGAGCAGCACGGAATACCTGGCCAAATTCACCGCCGATGACGGGATCTCTGCGGGGAGCCAGACCATCAGCGATGTAGCTGATGGGGTGAAGGACAGCGATGCGGCCACCTACGGCCAGCTGAAAAATGTGGAAGCCAAGGCCAACAATGCCACCAAGCTGACGGTGAACCATAACCAGGCAGAGGGCAATCTGACCTTGACGGATACCCTGGAAGCGGACGGCATCCACCACACCTATGATGTGGCGCTCAGCGACAAAATCAAGCTGGGCAGCGGAGGCGCAGGCAGTTCCATTACCTTGGACGGCAACGCCAATACCATCAACGGCGGCAGCTATGTACAGTTTGGCGGCGACGGGGACAGCAAGACAAGTCCTCTTGCCATCGGCTGGCAGTCGGCGTCCTTGCAGAATGTGATCACGGAGGAGGCCAAGGGTTCCCAGACCGGGAACTACCTGACGGGCCTCAGCAATACCAGCTGGGATCCCGTCAATGTGGGCTACAGCCCCAACCGGGCCGCTACAGAAGGCCAGCTGCGGGATTTGGAAAAACAGGTCTGGGAGAATCCCATCACCTTCCTGGGGAACCATGATGCGGATAAGACGGCGGAAGAAAGCAAGGGCATCACGGCCCAGCTGGGTTCCAAAGTGCGGATCGTGGGGACGGGCATCGGAGATGGGGATACCTTCGACGGATCCAATCTCAGCGTGGTGGCCGGCAAGACCAGTGACGGACAGGAAGACGCCCTGATCATCCAGATGAAGAAGGCTCCTTCTTTCGAAGCAGTCCATGTGGGGGCTCCCAACAACCAGGGGGTATACCCGGTGAACGTGGATGGGACGGGCCTGCGGATCACCAACGGACCCAGCATCACGTCCAGCGGCATCATGGCCGGAGATCAGCGGATCACGTCCCTGGCCAGCGGTGGCGGTAAAGATGCGGAAGGCAAACCCATTTATGACTTGGACAAATACGGTCAGAATGCAGCCAATATCCAGGATGTGCGGAATATTGCCAATGACGCAGTGAACACAGCAGTCGGTTCCTTTACCATCGGCGGCGGGAAGAACATCGATGTGGTCCATCCTCAGGGTACCAATCAGTACACAGTGGCTTTGAAGGACCATGTGGCCTTAGGGACGGATGAGCGGGGTGTAGATTTGGACGGAACCAAAGGGACCATCCAGGCCGGAAGCAGCACCAGTGGCGTCCGGATCGACGGGAATGCTGGGACCATCCGAGCTGGGGAAAGCCTGACCCTGGACGGCAACAACGGTACCCTCAGCGGCCTTACCAACACCACCATCACGGCCCCGGACTTTGCAACCAAGGGACGGGCCGCCACGGAAGAACAACTGAAGCAGGTGGCTGACAATGTCAGCGAAATCAAGAAGAACAATTCCGACTTCCAGCTGGTGGGAGAAAAGGACCAGGAGGGGAACTACACCGGGGACTACAAGGTTTCCGATGACAATCAGGTGAAGCTCCATGTCCAGGATAAGATGCATCCGGATCAAGTGAAGGACATTACCATCGACAACGTTGCCAAGGCTTCGGATCTGGGAGATGTTTCCAAGATCAGCGAAGACATCCAAAACAAGGAGAACAACAATGTGGTGGATGCCCTGAACAACCTGAACCAGAAGGTGAAGGATGCAGCCAACGGCAGCTGGGAAAGCCAGATCAATGGGGAAACCGTGAAGAAGGTCAAGGCGGGCGATGTCCAGAACTTCACCAGCGGGGACAACATCGAACTGTCCAACGACAACGGCGCCATCAAGATTGCCACCAAGAAGGATGTCTCCTTCGACAAGGTGACCATCGGCAGCGGGGACAGCAAGATGACCCTGGACAAAGACGGTCTCCAGGCTGGAAAGGTGAAAGTCTCCAGTGAAGAGATCAACGCCGGGGGCAATCGGATCCAAGGCGTGGCTGATGGGAAGGAAAAGGATGACGCGGCTACGGTGGGCCAGCTGCAGAAGATCGCCGGCTCTGCCGGGCAGGCCATCAACGAGCTGGGGAACCATCTGAACCGGATGGATACCCGGATCAACCGGGTAGGGGCCGGAGCCGCTGCCCTGGCAGCTCTCCATCCAGTGGAGACTGACGGCCGGTGGAGCCTTTCCGCCGGGTTCGGCAGCTACCGGAATGCCAACTCCCTGGCCTTCGGGACCTTCTACCGGGCTTCGGACAACGTCCTGTTCAACATGGGCGCCACCGTGGGCAACGGAGAGAACATGATCAATGCAGGGTTCAGCATTGCCCTGGATCGGAATCCGGCGGTGACGGGGATGACCAAAGCGGCCATGGCTCGGGAAATCCGGACCTTGAAACAGGACAACCAGGCCAAAGACGCCCAGGTCAAGGACCTCCAGAATCAGGTCGATGCCCTGAAGAAGGAAAATGACGATACCAAGGCCAAATTGGCCCTGATCATGGCGAAGTTGGGGATGTAAAAAAACAAGGGGCTGTTGCACGTTCTATGCAACAGCCCCTTTCTTCATTTCTCCCCCTTGCTTTTCCTGGAAAACCTGCTATAATTGACAATGTAAGAAGTTTTTAATAAAAATTATTAAAAAGTAGCCTTTTCAGAACAATATTCTGGAAAGGCCAGCAACAAGGGGAGGCTTTTTTATGAAAAAGTTCATTTGCAGAGTGTGCGGTTATGTGTATGAAGGAGAAGAAGCTCCGGAAAAATGCCCTCAATGCGGTGCTCCGAAAGATAAATTCGATGAACTGAAAGAAGGCGTCAAGGAATACGCCGATGAACATGTGGTCGGGGTTGCCAAAGGTGTAGATGCCCGGGTCCTGGAAGGCCTGCATCAGAACTTCACCGGCGAATGCTCCGAAGTGGGGATGTACCTGGCCATGAGCCGTGTAGCAGACCGGGAAGGGTATCCGGAAGTGGCAGAAGCCTACAAACGGATCGCGTTCGAAGAAGCCGAACACGCTGCCAAGTTTGCGGAACTGCTGGGTGAAGTGGTCACCGACAGCACCAAGAAGAACCTGGAAATGCGGGCAGCCGCAGAACAGGGCGCCTGCGCTGGCAAGAAAGAAATCGCTACTCTGGCCAAACAGCTGGGCTACGATGCCATCCATGACACCGTCCATGAAATGGCCAAGGACGAAGCCCGTCACGGCCGTGTATTCGACGGACTGCTGGCTCGGTATTTTGCAAAATGATTCCTTCAAAAAGGGGCTGTTGCATGGGCAACAGCCCCTTTTTCATACTGCCAGTTTGCTGATTTTTGTAAATTATGGTACTCTATTGCGGAACGATATACTCGATTCTTTTACGGAAACCAGGAATTTTGTGAAAAATGAAGTAAATTATGGCGAAAAGATGATATAATATATGACAAGACAGTACGAATTTGGAGGAACAGGCAGGTATGATGAAAATCAATTCTTCTCTTTCCAAGGAAAAAAGGATCCTGAAAGCCGCGGAAAAAGTATTCTCTCATAAAGGCTATTCCCAAGCGACCCTGGATGAAATCATCCAGATCGCAGATACGGGCAAGGGGACGGTCTACAAATATTACCAGAACAAGGAAAATCTCTTCTACACCTTGGTGGAAGCCAAGAATCGGAAACTGGTGAAAGACTTGCAGCAGGCGGTCAAAGGCAGCCAGCATTTTGCAGAACAGTTCCAAGCCTATGTCTTTACCTTTTTGCGTTTCCTCCACAAGAACGAGACCCTGTGGGCCGTCATCCTTTTTGAACTGCTGAACGAACAGGCCGGCTGGCGGCTGATCTGGGATGAGGAAAAGCAGGACTGGAAGCTGGAAGTCCGGTGGGGGAAGAAACCGGCGGAAAAGGATATTGCGGTGAAACGCCGGTATGCGGAACTGATCCGTTCGGAAATCGTCATCCTCCGGGAAATCTTCCAGGAAGCCATGGACGATTCCTTCATCCAGCCCATTTACGATCTGCCCCTGATGACCCAGAATTTCTACTTCAGCATCTTCATGCTGAGCAACCAGGGAGCATTGAATGTAGATAATATGGAAGAATCGGTCAAAGGGATGATCGACCGCTTCCTATACGGCCATATAAAAAGAACTGCCGCCCAATAAGGGAGGCAGTTCTTTTTTTCTGTTTTACAGCCGATGGGAGGAATTCAGTACATCCCGCATCTTGTGGGCCACCATCTGTTTGATGGCTTCCCGGCCTTTGCCCAGATAGGAACGGGGATCGAAATCTTCCGGATGTTCGTACAGGTACTTCCGGATGGAAGCGGTCATGGCCAGCCGCAGATCCGTATCGATGTTGATCTTGCAGACCCCGAAGGTGCCGGCTTTCTTCAGCATGTCTTCCGGGCAGCCCTGGGCGCCGGCCAGTTTGCCGCCGTATTTGTTGCATTCCTCCACGAATTCCGGGATGACCGTGGAAGCCCCATGGAGTACCAGCGGGAAGCCGGGGAGCATATTGGTGATCTTTTCCAGACGGGGGAAATCCAGTTCCGGTTCGCCTTTGAATTTGTAGGCCCCATGGCTGGTCCCGATGGCGATGGCCAGGGAATCCACCCCGGTCCGTTCCACGAATTCCACGGCCTGGTCCGGATCCGTATAGGTGGCGTCTTTGGTGTTCACTTTCACGGCATCTTCCACGCCGGCCAGTTTGCCCAGTTCGGCTTCGACCACCACGCCTTTGTTGTGGGCATAGTCCACCACCCGTTTGGTCAGTTCGATGTTTTCTTCAAAAGGATATTTGGAACCGTCGATCATCACAGAGGTGAAGCCACCGTCCACGCAGGCCTTGCAGATGTCGAAATCGGCACCGTGGTCCAGATGCAGGGCGATGGGCAGGCCCGTATCTTCCATGGCCGCTTCTACCAGGTGGAGCAGGTAGTTGTGCTTGGCATACTTCCGGGCCCCGGCAGAAACCTGCAGGATCAGGGGAGACTGTTCTTCTTTGGCAGCTTCCACGATCCCCTGGACGATCTCCATATTGTTGACGTTGAAGGCACCAACGGCATAATGGCCTTCGTAGGCTTTCTTGAACATTTCTTTAGTGGTTACAAATGGCATGTTGAAACCTCCTTGAATTTCTCTTACGCTTCATTATATCATATCTCATCCCAACATGGGGGGATCCTGGGCGAGAATGTTGAAGAGGCCGCCCCAGGCTGCTTGGAAATCCCGGGGGACAGGTGCAATGATCTCTGCGGTCCGTTCCGTAAACGGTTCCCGGAAGCGGATCTTCCAGGCATGGAGATAGTGACGTCCCGGGGCACCGGGAGGGCCGTAGAGGGTGTCCCCCAGCAAGGGATGGCCGGCGGCTGCTGCGTGGACCCGGATCTGATGGGTCCGCCCGGTCTCCAGCTGGAACCGGACCAGGGAAAGGCCTTCCCGTTCAGCCAGGATCTGGTACCGGGTCCTGGCCGGGAGACCTTCCAGGGAAACCTGCCGTTCCACGATGGAACCGGGCCGGCGGCCGATGGGTCCATCCAGGAGTCCGGCTTTTTTTGGCCAGGTGCCCAGGGTGATCCCCAGATAAGTCTTTTCCAGCTTCCCCTGGGCCAGCATATGGTGGAGGCAGGCGTTCTTGGCGAAAAGGACCACTCCGGAAGTTTCCCGGTCCAGCCGGGAGACAGGATGGATGGCGCTGGGGATCCCCTGCTGCTGGAAATACCAGGCCACCTGCCGGCTCAGGGCCGGGGTCCGTTCTTTTCCTGCATTATGGGTCACAAGACCCGCCGGTTTATCTACGGCCAGGTAGAGTTCCGTTTCGGCCAGGATGGCGGGCATTACTTTTTCCGGTTCCAGGGTACAGGCTTCCGGCAGGAAATCCCAGCAAATCCGGTCCCCCGGTTGGAGCAGCAGGTCCCGCTGGATGGCTGCTCCATTCACTTGGAGGGCGCCGGCAGCTTTCAATTTCTTCCAGTAGGTTCCGGAAAGACCCCGGCTCTGGAGAAAGGTCTTCAGCCGCTGGGGCCCTTCTGTAAAGGGAAGCTGGAGTTCCATCAGACGGCCTTCTGGCCCAGGACGGCTGCCAGGACTCCGAAGAAGAGGCTCAGGACCATGTACAGGGCGGCGGTCACTGGGGCTCCTTTGTCCACCAGCTGCTGGCTTTCCAAGGCGAAGGAGGAAAAGGTGGTGAACCCGCCGCAGATGCCCACCTTCAAGAACAGGGCCAGCCGGGGATGGAGGCTGTTCCGGGCAGCCAGGGCTGCTACCAGGCCGATCAGGAAGGCACCGATGATATTGATGAAAAAGGTCTTGAGAGGGAACCCGCTGCTGTGTTCATAGGGAACCAGTCCGATCAGGTACCGGCAGACGGAACCGATGAACCCTCCTACTCCTACAATCAAACATTCTGTCATAGAAAATCTCCCTTCTGTCCAACTAGGGAGTATTATACCATATCTCTGCCTGTCCTTTTGGGAAAACACCTGTACGGTCCTGCTTTTGCTGTGCTACAATATATAAGGAAAGAAAAAAACATGGATACAGAAGGAGCAGAACGTATGGCAGCCAAAAAGATCTACGCAGTACGCAAGGGACGGAAAACGGGACTGTTCAGCACCTGGGCAGAATGCCAGGAACAGGTGAGCGGGTACCCTGGAGCCCGTTTCAAGGGATTCACCAGCCGGGAGGAAGCAGAAGCCTGGCTCCAGGGAGAGGAGGGGGCAGGGAATCCTTCTCCGGCACCTTCGCCCAAGCACCCGGCAGGAAAGGATACTGCCGGGGAGCCGCCTGCCCTGGAAGGGGAAGAGTATGTGATCTATACCGACGGGTCCTGCCTGCGGAATCCCAATGGACCGGGGGGCTGGGCCTTCGTAGCGGAAGAAGCAGCCACCGGGGAAGTGACGGAACGCTCCGGCGGAGACCCTTCCACCACCAACAACCGGATGGAGATGACCGCTGCCATCGAGGCTCTGGCCTTTGCCCCGGAAGGCAGCCGGGTGGCCCTCTTCACAGACAGCCAGTACCTGCAGAACGGGATCACCCGGTGGGTGGCCGGCTGGAAGCGGAGAGGCTGGAAAAAGGCGGATGGGACGCCGGTGCTCAACCAGGAACTGTGGGTGGAACTGGACCGGCTCTACGGCAGCCGGAAAGTCACCTTCCACTGGGTACGGGGCCATGTGGGGATCGCCTTGAACGAACGGTGCGATGAACTGGCCCGGCAGGAAGCGGCCAAAGCCAAATAAGACAGAGAAGAAGCGGGGGCGCAGGGGACAGCGTCAACCGCCTCTTTCTTTTTTGTTATTTCTAGCGTATAATGAAGTATTGAGACTTTTCACTGTCGTTTGCTTAAATATTAGGATAGAAGGGAAACAGAGAACCAATGACCAAGAGTTACACCATTCTGAATTACGGCTGTCAGATGAATGAAAGTGATTCAGAACATTATGCCGGGCAGCTTTCCGACCTGGGCTACCATTATACCGAAGATTATCACCATGCAGACGTGATCCTGATCAATACCTGCTGCGTCCGGGAAAGCGCGGAAAAGAAGATCCTGGGCAAAATCGGGGAGATGAAGCAGATCAAGCGGGAAGATCCTTCCAAAGTCCTCTGTGTCACCGGCTGCATGGCCCAGAAAGACGGGGAAGACTTCCTGAAGAAGTATCCCCAGGTGGACCTGCTCATTGGTACGGCTCATGTGAACAATTTCAGCGCCATCCTCCAGGATTATCTGCACCAGAACCAGCGAAAGGCCGGCATGTACAATGACCTGACCGTCATGCCCCGGGAATTCGAGGGCCATTTCGTACGGAAGAGCAGCTATGCGGCCTGGGTGCCCATCATGTATGGCTGCAATAACTTCTGCACCTACTGTATCGTGCCCTATGTCCGGGGGCGGGAACGGAGCCGCAGCGCCGAAGCCATCTGTGAAGAGATCCGGAAGGCGGTGGAACTGGGCTACCGGGAATTCACCCTCTTGGGACAGAATGTGAATTCTTATGGAAAGGACCGGGGAGAAAAGGATGCCTTTGCCGCCCTCTTGCGCCAGGTGGATGCCATCCCTGGGGTGGAACGGGTCCGGTATATGACCAGCCATCCCCGGGACATGAGCGAGGAACTGATCCGCACCGTGGCAGAAAGCAAACATGTGTGCAAACATTTCCACATCCCCGTCCAAAGCGGCAGCACCCGGATCATGCAGGCCATGAACCGGGGCTATACCCGGGAGACCTATCTCCAGCTGGTGGATACCATCCGGCGGTATGTTCCGGAGGCGGTCCTGACCACGGACATCATCGTGGGTTTCCCGGGGGAGACGGAAGAAGACTTCCAGGAGACCCTGAGTCTTTTCGAAGAAGTCAGCTACGATGCGGCCTATACCTTCATCTATTCCAAACGGTCCGGGACTCCGGCTGCGGCCATGGAAGAGCAAATCCCGGAAGCAGTGAAGAAAGACCGGCTGAACCGGCTCATGGAGCTCCAGAACCGGCACAGCCTGAAACACAACCAGAAACTGGTGGGGCGTACGCTGCCTGTGATGGTGGAGGGCCTCAGCCACAACAACAAAAAAATGTGGAGCGGCCGGACCGACGGCAACAAGCTGGTGCTCTGGCCTGTGGGCGAGAGGATCTTCAATCCGGGGGACATCGTCCCGGTAGCCATTGAAACCGCTCAGACCTGGCTGCTCAAAGGACGTGCTGCTTTATGACTACATTGACTCCGATGCTGCAGCAGTATCTGGAAATCAAGGAACAACATAAGAATGAACTGCTCTTCTTCCGCCTGGGAGATTTCTATGAGCTGTTCAATGAAGATGCCATCACGGCTTCCCGGGAACTGAACCTGACTTTGACCAAACGGGCAGGGGGGAAGGCGGGGGCTTCCAGCACCATGCCCATGTGCGGAGTGCCCTTCCATTCGGTGGACGGCTATCTGGCCAAACTGATCAAAAAAGGCTATAAGATCGCCATCTGCGACCAGATGGAAGACCCGAAAAAGGCCGTGGGCATCGTGAAGCGGGAAGTGACCAAGATCCTGACCCCGGGGACGGTGCTCAGCGATGCGGTGCTGGAAGAGAGCCACAACCAGTACCTGGCCTGCCTGGAACAGGATGGCAAGGGGCTCTGCCTGGCCTTTGCCGATGTGTCCACTGGGGAATGCGCCTGGTACCTGGCCCGGGGCAAGGACCGGGAAGAAGCGGTGCTGGATCAGCTGTACCGGCTGCAGCCCGCAGAACTGATACTGACAGAATCCAATGAAAATTTCGGAGAACTGCTGGACAAGGTGAACCAGAAACTGCCGGACTGTATGCTGAACCATTATGATCCGGTGCCAGGTCTGGATTATTTCAGCCAGCATTTCGGCCAGGATCATCCGGCGGGCCAAGAACCCTTGGTCCATGGGACTGTGGAGCATATGCTCCAGTACATCCATGAAAATGTCAAGAGCGACCTGGCCCAGATCAACCGTCTCCGGGAGATCACCACTGATGCGGTGATGAACCTGGACGCCACCGCCATCCGGAACCTGGAACTGGTGAAGAACATGAAGGACGGCACCCGGCACGGGACCCTTCTGGAAGTGCTGGATTACACCCGGACGGCCATGGGGGCCCGGCAACTCCGCCAGTGGGTGGAAGGGCCGCTCTTGGATACCGCCCGGATCCGCCTCCGCCAGCAGGCCATCGGCTGCATGGTGGACCAGGCCCGGTTCCGTACGGACCTGGGGGATGCCCTGGGAGAGATCACCGACTTGGAGCGGATCCTTTCCCGGATCGAAGTGGGTTCTGCCAATGCCCGTGACTTGGCCGCTCTGCGGACCGCCCTTCGGGCCCTGCCCCAGGTGAAGCGGCTGCTTTCCGGGATTCCGGAAGGACTGCTCCATACCCTGGACGGCCGGATCAGCCTCCATGAGGATATCCTGGACGAACTGGAACGGGGAATCGTGGATGATCCCCCCTTCACCGTCCGGGAAGGGGGCATGATCCGCAGGGGCTTCAATCCGGAGCTGGACGAAGTCCACGACATTGCGGAAAATAACAACCAGTGGATGCTGCACTTCGAACAGAAAATCAAAGACCAGACCGGCATCAAGAACCTGAAGGTGGGCTACAACAAAGTCTTCGGCTACTACATCGAAGTGTCCAAAGGACAGATCTCCCAGGTGCCGGATACCTTCATCCGGAAGCAGACACTGGTCAACGGGGAACGGTACATCGTGCCGGAACTGAAGGATTTCGAGAACAAGATCCTCAGCGCCAAAGAAAAGATCCAGCAGCTGGAATACTACCTGTTCGACGGCATCCGCCAGGATATCCGCCGGCATCTGGTGGAAGTCCAGGAAACAGCCCGGGCCCTGGGGGTGCTGGATGTGCTCTATTCCCTGGCCATGGCAGCCTTCAAGGGGAACTATGTATGCCCCCAGCTCAATGACCGGCAGGAGATCATCATCAAGGACGGCCGGCATCCGGTGGTGGAAAAGCTGCTGGAACGGGAACTCTTCGTGCCCAACGATGTGCATTTGAACAACACCGATGAACGGCTGATCATCCTGACAGGGCCCAATATGGCCGGGAAATCCACCTATATGCGCCAGGTGGCCCTTTTGACCCTGATGACCCAGATGGGCAGCTTCATCCCGGCCCGGGAAGCGGATGTTTGTCCGGTGGACCGGATTTTCACCCGGGTAGGGGCCAGCGATGATTTGGCCACCGGCCAGAGCACCTTCATGGTGGAAATGAATGAAGTGGCCAACATCCTGAAATACGCCACCAGCCGCAGCCTGATCATCCTGGATGAAGTAGGCAGGGGCACCAGCACCTATGACGGCATGAGCATCGCCCGGGCGGTGGTGGAATACATCAACGACAAGATCCGGGCCAAGACCCTGTTCGCCACCCATTACCACGAGCTGATCGAACTGGAACAGCTGGATCCGGGGATCAAGAATTATTCGGTGGCGGTCAAAGAAAAAGGCCGGGAAGTGGTCTTCCTCCGGCGGATCGTACCGGGAGGCACCGACAAGAGTTACGGGATCCATGTGGCAAGACTGGCCGGCCTGCCGGAAAAAGTGGTGAAGCGGGCCGATGAGCTGCTGGAAGAATACACCGACCAGGGCAGCCATGGAAAAACGGCAGTACCGGCGCCTCAAAAGCCGGCCAGCTCCAAAGAGGAAGCCCTGCAGCCCAGTCTCTTTGCGGATGTGATCGGGGATACCCTGCGGAAATTGGATGTGATGACCATGACACCCCTGGAAGCCCTGAATACCCTGTACAAACTCCAGGAAGAAGCCAAACGGGAGGGAGGTCAGAACTTATGAGCGCTAAAGTACAGCTGCTGGACCAGAACACTTCCAACCAGATCGCAGCCGGGGAAGTGGTGGAAAAACCCGCTTCCGTGGTGAAGGAACTGGTGGAGAATTCCCTGGATGCCGGCGCCAGCCAGATCGAAGTGGATATTTTTGCCGGGGGGACGGAATTCATCCGGGTCCGGGACAACGGATCTGGGATGGACGAAGCCAATGCCCGGATGGCCATCCTGCGCCATGCCACCAGCAAGATCGTAAAGGCGGATGACCTTTTGACCCTCCGTACCTTGGGCTTCCGGGGAGAAGCCCTGCCCAGCATCGCCTCTGTTTCCCATTTCACCCTGCTGACCCGGGAAGCGGGCTCGGAATTTGCCACCCGGATCGCCATCGACGGGGGTGAAGAGATGGACGTGGAATCCATGGGGGGCGATGTAGGCACCACCATCACCGTGAAAGACCTGTTCTATAATGTCCCTGCCCGGCGGAAATTCCTCCGGACAACGAATACAGAAGGCCGGTACATCAGCGAGATCCTATCCAAAATCGCTCTGTCCCGGCCGGACGTCCATCTGACCCTCACCCGGGATGACAAAGAAGTGATCAATACCCCGGGCAGCGGGGATATCCTGGACACCATCGGCTCCCTCTATGGGAAAGAAGTGACCCGGGAACTCTTGACGGTGGATTATACCCAGGAGGGGATCTCCGTCAAAGGATACATCAGCCGGCCCACCCTGCTGAAAGGGACCCGGCAGTGGCAGACCCTTTTTGTGAACGGCCGCTGCATCAACAACCGGATGGTGAGCAAGGCCATCGACCATGCCTACCAGTCCCAGATACCCAAGGCCGGGTTCCCCTTTGCGGTGCTGAACATCGGCATCGATACCCATCTCATCGACATCAATGTCCATCCCCAGAAAAGCGAGATCAAATTCGGGGATGAAAGTGCGGTCTACCGGGCGGTGTATCATGGGCTTTGCCAGGCCTTGACCCAGCCCATGGCGGGCCGAGAGACCCGGGATGGTTCCGTTGCCTTGGCCCAGCCCGGCACTGGATCCGGCGGGGCAGGCACGGGGAACTTGCAAAAGGTTTCCCCGGCCCCGGAAACCCGTCCTCTTTTCCAGGGGGGGGACCGGGGGTGGCAGCCCCGCAGCACTGCCTTCGGACGGAGCTATGCCTCCAGCCCCAGCGGCAGCTACGGACAGCCTGTCTGGAAAGTCCCGGATGCGGTTTCGGAAGAGACCACGGAAAAATTCTTTGCGGCTCAGCGGGCAGATGGAGCTCCAGGAGAGATCCAGGAGGCCGGAAAGGAACCGGAGCAGCCGGCGGCAACCCAGGAAACGGGCACCAGCGATGAGGCCCTGACAGAAGACGCCCGGGACGCGGCCCTGAACAGCGGCGTGGATATGATCTGGCCCTTGGGCCAGGTGGACCGGGTGTTCATCGTGGCCCAATCGGAAACGGCCCTTTATTTGATCGACCAGCATGCAGCCCACGAACGGGTCATGTATGACAAATTCGTCCGGCAGCAGCAGAAGATCCCTTCCCAGCAGCTGCTCCTGCCCCTGTTCCTCAATGTGACCAAGCCCGAAGTGGAGCTCATCGAAGCCTACCGGCAGGAATTCCTGGAGCTGGGGGTGGATGTGGAACCGGCGGGGGAAACCGCCCTGCGGGTCTCGGCCCTGCCGGCAGATGTGGAAAACGGCCAGGCAGAAGGCTTCATCGACGACATCCTGAAGCTGTTGTCGGAAAACAAAAAAATCAAGACCAGCGATCTGCGGGAGGGCGTGCTCCATTATGCCGCCTGCCACAGTGCCATCCGGGCCGGGGAAGTGCTGAACATCCGCCAGATGCGCCAGCTGATCCTGGAACTGCTGAACACGGAACATCCCTTCACCTGTCCCCATGGCCGGCCCTGCATGATCCAGCTTTCCAGCGAAGAATTGTACCATATGTTCAAACGGACATAAGCACGAAAGGAGAATCCAACCCATGTCCATTTACGGGGTCACCGTCATCCGCAAAAGCGGGACGGAACTGTACCAAGAGGCCCGGTCCTGGGCGGCTGCCCTGGATCTGCCCTTCCTTCCCCGGCCCCTCCACGGCACCTTGGACCAACTGCTCCGGGAAAAGGGGATGAAGGCGGTGCTGGTGGCCACCCACCAGGGCCCCCAGGTCTATACAGAGGAAGGGATCCTGAAATACCATCCTTCCATGGGAGTCCCCCGGATCCGGAACCTAAAACGGGGCGGCACGGACCATCTGGTCCAGGCCTGTCGGCTCCGGCCGGGGATGCGGGTCTTGGACTGCACCCTGGGGCTGGCTGCCGATGCAGCGGTGGCTTCTTTTATCACCGGGCCGGAAGGGAAAGTGGTGGGGCTGGAGGCCTCCCCAGTCCTGTATCTGGCGGTTTCCCAGGGCCTCCAGCAGTATGCCATCGACGATCCGGATATCACTGCCAGCCTCCGCCGGATCGAAGCCCGGCTGGGCAAGGCAGAAGAACTGCTGCCCACCTTGCCGGCAGATTCCTTCGATGTGGTCTATTTCGATCCCATGTTCAAGAAACCGGTGGGGAATTCTGCCAGCATGCAGCCCCTGCGCCCGGCTTCCTACCACAAATCCCTGGATGGTTCCATGGTCCGGGCGGCCCTGCGCCTGGCCCCCCGGGTGGTGGTGAAAGAACGGGAGGAAGCCTTCCTGAAGAGCCTGGGAGCCCAGGAAATCCAAGGCGGGAAATACAGCCGGATCAAGTACGGGATCATCGGAAGGGAGGGAGCCCAGTGACCAGCGGCAGAACTGACAAACCGAAAGTCCTGGCCATCATCGGTCCTACGGCCACCGGCAAGAGCCACTGCGGCATCGCCCTGGCCCGGATCCTGGACGGAGAGATCATTTCCGGGGATTCCATGCTGGTGTTCCGCCACATGGACATTGCTACGGCCAAACCCACGGCGGAAGAACTGGCCTTGGTGCCCCATCATCTGGTGGATATCCTGGAACCCGGTGAGAAGTTTTCTGTAGTGGATTTCCAGCAGCAGGCCGGGCAATGGATCCGGGACTGCAACTGCCGGGGAAAACTGCCCATCCTGGTGGGTGGGACCGGCCTTTACGTCAAGGCCCTCTTGGAGGGTTACGATTTTTCCCAGGTGGACGAATCGGCTTCCCTGCGCCGGGAACTTGCTGCTTATGCAGACCGGGAAGGGAATGCGGCCCTCCACCGGAAATTGGAGGCCTTGGATCCGGCCAAGGCCATGGAATTGAAGATTAATGACAGAAGGCGTATAATAAGAGCCATCGAAACGACCCTGGGTGGGGAACGAGTATCTGCGGCCAAGGCAGCAGAAAGTCCCTACGACGCGGTTGTTTTTGGATTGAGTATGCCTCGGGCTTCTTTATACGAGAGGATCAACCTGCGGGTGGATCAAATGGTGGAACAGGGGCTTTTCGAAGAGACCAGGAAGCTGATGGCCATGGGCGTGCCGGAAACGGCCCAGTCCATGAAGAGCATCGGGTACCGGCAGGTGCTGCAGTATTTCCATGGAGAGTGGACACGGGAAGAATGCATCGCCAAGCTGAAACAGGCTACCAGGAATTTTGCCAAGCGCCAGGTTACCTGGTACAAGAAAATGCCCTATATCCAGTGGTTCCAACTGGAGAATCCTCCAGATTATCAGCGATGTGTTGCAGAAATGCTGGCCGCGTTGCAAAAACAGAATTTCATCCCAAAGCAAGAACCCTGAGGCGCTAAGTATCCCATTCCGGGCACTGAAGCTCAAGGCGGGAACTCCTTTCCGGAATTCCCCGCAGCACTTACATGACAAGGAGAGAAAGATCATGACAACAGGCACAAACAAACCACTGAATCTGCAGGACAGTTTCCTGAACCGGGTGCGCAGTGAAAAAAAGACCATTGTAGTCTATCTGCTCAATGGCTTCCAGGTCCGCGGCAAGGTCTGGGGCTTTGACAATTTCACTGTGATCATGGAAAGTGAAGGCAAACAGCAGCTGATCTACAAACATGCCATTTCTACCATTGCTCCCTTGGAAGCAGAGACAATCCCAGTCTTAAAAAAAGGGAATGATCAGGGTGTCAATAAGGAATAAACTGGAAAAGGAAATCAATCTGTTTTTGGAATACTTGACGGTGGAAATGGGATTGGCCTATAATACCCGGGAATCTTACGGCAGGGACCTCCGGCTTTTTGCCGGATGGATCAAGAAACCCCTGACAGAAGTGGACCGGGAGGATATCCTGGCTTACATGAAGATGCTCCGGCAGCACCAGTATGCGCCTACTTCCGCTTCCCGGAAGCTGGCCGCCCTGAAAGCCTTTTTCCGTTTCATGACGGCGGAGGGCTTCCTGGAGGAAGACCCTTCGGAAGTGGTGGAAGCCGGGAACCGAGGCGTGGTCCTGCCGAAAGTGATGAGCTTGGAAGAGGTGAAACAGCTTTTTGCCGCTCCGGATCTCCATCAGCCGGAAGGCTTCCGGGACCGGACCATGCTGGAAGTGATGTATGCCACCGGGATGCGGGTATCAGAACTGCTGACCTTGAAACGGGCCAGCGTGAACCTGGAGACCCGGTATGTGATCGCCTATGGGAAAGGGGCCAAGGAACGGCTGATCCCCCTGGGCCAGATCGCAGTCCAGTTCTTGAGGAAATATCTTACCGATGTGAGGCCGCTGTTCGTGAAGAACGGCCGGGAGGACGACAGCCTGTTCCTGACCATCCGGGGCACCGGGATGACCCGCCAGCGGTTCTGGCAGATCATCAAAGCCTACGGGGTGAAGGCCGGGATCCAGAAGCCGCTGACTCCTCATATCCTGCGCCATTCCTTTGCCACCCACATGCTGGACAACGGGGCGGACCTCCGGACTGTCCAGGAACTTTTGGGCCATGCGGACATCTCCACCACCCAGATCTATACCCATCTGACCAACAACCGCCTGAAGACGGTCTTCGACAAGAGCCATCCTCGGGCGTAAAGAGAATGCGAGGTGAATGACCATGTTCAAAACGACTTTGCTCATGGGCCTGATGACGGGGCTGATGCTCCTGATCGGCGATTATATCGGGGGCAGCAGCGGCATGACCGTGATGCTGGCTTTTTCTCTGATTTCCAACGCTGTGATTTATTGGTACAGCGACAAGCTGGTGATTTCCCAGTACAACGCACAGCCAGTGGATGCCAAGAGCGCCCCCATGCTGTACGGGATCGTCCAGGGCCTGGCCCAGAGAGCCCAGCTGCCCATGCCCCGGATCTATGTGATCGATACGGTACTGCCCAATGCCTTTGCCACCGGACGGAACCCGGAACATGCGGCAGTGTGCGTCACTACCGGCTTGATGGAACTGCTGGAACCCAGGGAAATCGCCGGGGTGCTTGGCCATGAGATGAGCCATGTGAAGCATGACGACATCCTGATCAGCACCATTGCTGCCGGGATGGCCGGGATCATTTCTGTGATGGCCCGGTTCGCTTTTTGGTTCGGTGGGGACCGGGACGACCGGCGGAACAATCCCATCGCTGGGGTGCTGATGTTGGTGCTGACTCCTTTGGCAGCGGCCATCATCCAATTGGCCATTTCCCGGACCCGGGAATACATGGCGGACTATACCGGCGGCCAGCTCAGCGGGGACCCCGATGCCCTGGCGGACGCTTTGGCCAAGATCGAAAGCTATGCCCGGACCCGGACCATGCCCCGGGCCACAGAAGCCACGGCCCATATGTTCATCATTTCTCCTTTTTCCGCCAAGGATGCCCAGGCTCTCTTCAGCACCCATCCTGCCACGGAAAAACGGATTGAACGGCTCCGGGCAGAAGCCCAGCAGATGCGCCAGGCTGGAACCATACAGCCATTGGTTTAAAATTTGCAGTTTACAGATGACCACGCTCCACTGACATTTTAGACGGAAATATTGACAAAAAGAGAGGATTGCACGGGAAAGGGTTACAAGCGTGTAATCCTCTCTTTTTCATTACGATGTCCATGCATTGTCATAACTTTATAGAAATTTATCCTGGATTTTGTTAATTTGTATACAAAATCCAACACAAAATTTTGTGTAAAAAATAAGATAACAATTACTGGTGATAATTTTCAGACAGTTATCTTGTTATTCAAATTTGCCTATGATAAAATGTTTTCGTAACGAAGGCTGTCGGGGCTGGAGCCTGGCAGCACGCTTTACGCACTATATTCTATTTTTTCTTTCATTGGAGGAGGATCTTAAATGGAGAGGATGATTATCAAATTATCCATGTTCCACACCCTGGCTTTGGGGGTACTTTCCATCTGGTTCGGTGACTGGCTGCGGGCCAAATTCCCGTTCCTGAAGAAGTACTGCCTGCCTGGCGCAGTTGTCGGCGGTACGATTTTTGCTATCATCAGCTTACTGCTTTACAATGCCGGTATCTGTGAACTGCAATTCGATTACAAAGTGGCCAACAGCCTGTTCTACTGCATCTTCTTTGCAGCCAGCGGTGCTGCTGCCAGCTTGAGCCTGCTGAAGACTGGCGGGAAATACGTGGTGCTGTTCTGTATTTCTGCTGCTGTCCTGGCGGCCATCCAGAACGTAATCGCTCTGGGCCTGGGCAAGGTCCTGGCCGTGCCGCCTCTCTTGGCCATGATGACCGGTTCCATCCCTATGACCGGCGGACACGGCAACGCGGCAGCTTTTGCTCCTATCGCCGTCCAGTTCGGACAGGGGAACGCCATGGAAGCAGCCATCGCAGCAGCTACCTTTGGTCTGATTTCCGGTGCCATCATCGGCGGTCCTTTCGGTCGTTTCATCGTCCGGAAACATCACCTGGAAGATCCTGCCCTGGATGGGAAGGGTGAAATGGAAGAAGAATCCGGGAAATCCACCCTGGGCACCCAGATGCACAAAGGTGATATCGTCCAAGCCATGTACCTGATGTGCTTCGCCCTGGGGCTGGGCGGTGCCTTCTTCACTGTACTGAAAGCCCTGAACATTTCCTTCCCGATCCACGTATGCTGCATGTTCGCCGGCATCCTGATCCGTCTGTTCTTCGACGCCAAGAAGGGCGCTGACCATACCACCCTGTACGAAGGCATCGATACCGTCGGGGACTTCTCTCTGGGCCTGTTCGTTTCCATGTCCATCATTTCCATGAAACTGTGGACTCTGGCCGGCATGGGCCTCCAGCTGTTCATCCTGTGCATGGCGCAGGCCGTGTTCATCATCTTCTACGCTTACTTCGTGGACTTCTTCGGCATGGGCAAGAACTACGATGCTGCCGTGATTGCCGTTGGCCATACCGGGTTCGGCCTGGGTGCTGTGCCTGTATCCATGGTAACCATGACTGCCGTCTGCAAGAAGTACCGTTATTCCAAACTGGCCTTCTTCGTCGTGCCGGTGATCGGCGGGTTCCTGAGCAACATCACCAACGCCATCATCATCAGTAAGTTCCTGGATATCGCACATGCCATGCAGATGGCCATGGGCCTGTAAGCTGGGGCGACCCGAGGGGAAGACCGAAGCTGTCCAGCTAATCCGGAAGAGGATCCTGCTCCAGGGGATCCTCTTTTTGCATGCCTGAAAAAATAAAAGGCGGCGAAGGGCTCCCTGTCTCAGGTTTCTTGAACATACGTTTTGTCAAGTCTTTATTATTTTTTGGGCCATGATATAATAGGTACGATTTTGCAGGAAGGGAGGGATGGATATGCACATTGCCGGCTGGCAGAAAGTATCCCTGGTGGATTATCCAGGAAAAGTGGCCTGCACCCTTTTTACCGGCGGCTGCAATCTCCGCTGTCCGTACTGCCACAACAGTGAACTCCTGGAGGGCCCGCTCCCTTCCCAGGATATCCAGGAAGTGTTTGCCTATTTGGAGGCCCGCAGGGGCATCCTGGACGCTGTGGTGGTCAGCGGCGGCGAACCCTGCCTCCAGCCGGATCTGCCTGCTTTCCTGGAACGGCTGAAAAGAGAGGGTCTCTTGGTGAAATTGGATACCAACGGCTGTTTCCCCCTTCTCCTGGAACGGATCCTCCAGGAAGAGCTGGTAGATTATGTGGCCATGGATTGGAAAAATGCCCCGGACCAGTATGGGGTCACCACCGGCCGGGAGGATGTCCCGGTGGCCGCTGTGGCCCGGAGCCTGGAACTGCTGCTGGAGGGGAAGGTTCCGTTTGAACTTCGTACAACGGTTGTGGAACAGCTGCATAATGAACGTTCGTTCGAAAAAATCAGGGACTTCCTGGAACCTCTGGCTGCCAAAACTGGGAAAAAAATCCCGGCCTTTTACCTCCAGGCCTTCAAAGATCGGGAGACGGTCCCTTTTGCCGGCTTCACTGCACCGGACCGGAAGACCTTGGAACGGTATGGGGCCTTATTGGAACCCATTGCGGACCGTGTCATGATACGTGGCGTTTAGACACAACATTTAGTATACAACGTTGTATATAACCACTACATGTTGACAATCTGTAGATTCCGTTCTACAATGAAGGAGCAATTACGGAAAAGCAATTTTGAGAGAAAGAGGGAATGAAGCCATGTATTCCGTGGTAAAACGCGATGGCCAGATCGTTGATTTTGACGTGACCAAGATCAGCAGCGCCATTACGAAGGCATTCGAAGCACTGCACAAAAACTATCATCCCAGCATCATCAATATGCTGGCACTGCAGGTGACGGCTGACTTCGATTCCAAGATCAAAGATGATCTGATCAGTGTGGAAAGCATCCAGGACAGTGTGGAAAAAGTCCTGTCCGATTCCGGCTATGCCGATGTGGCAAAAGCCTATATCCTGTACCGGAAGCAGCGGGAACAGATTCGGAACGTCAATTCTTCCCTTTTGAACTACAAGGATCTGGTGGACAACTACCTGCGGGTGAATGACTGGCGGGTGAAGGAAAATTCCACCGTCACCTATTCTGTAGGCGGGCTGATCCTTTCCAACAGCGGGGCCATCACCGCCAACTACTGGCTCAATGAGATCTACGACAAAGAAGTGGCCGACGCCCACAAAAGCGCAGCCATGCACATCCACGATCTGAGCATGCTCACTGGCTACTGTGCCGGCTGGAGCCTGAAACAGCTGATCCAGGAAGGGCTGGGGGGGATTCCTGGGAAAATCACTTCTTCTCCTGCCAGCCACCTTTCTACCCTGTGCAACCAGATGGTGAACTTCCTGGGGATCATGCAGAACGAATGGGCCGGAGCCCAGGCTTTCTCTTCCTTCGATACTTACCTGGCGCCTTTTGTGAAGAAGGACAACCTGAGCTACAAAGAAGTGAAACAGTGCGTCCAATCCTTCATCTACGGCGTGAACACTCCCAGCCGGTGGGGCACCCAGGCGCCTTTTTCCAACATCACCTTGGACTGGACCTGCCCGGAGGATCTGAAGGATGTGCCCGCCATCGTAGGGGGCAAAGAGCAGGATTTCACCTATGGGGACTGCAAGAAGGAAATGGATATGGTGAACAAGGCCTTCATCGAGAACATGATCGAAGGGGACGCCAACGGGAGAGGGTTCCAGTATCCCATCCCCACCTATTCCATCACCAAGGATTTCGACTGGAGCGAAACGGAAAACAACCGGCTGCTCTTTGAAATGACCGCCAAATACGGCACGCCTTATTTCTCCAACTATATCAATTCCGATATGAAGCCCAGCGATGTGCGGAGCATGTGCTGCCGGCTGCGGCTGGATCTCCGGGAACTGCGGAAAAAATCCGGGGGCTTCTTCGGGTCCGGGGAATCCACCGGTTCTGTAGGGGTGGTCACCATCAACATGCCCCGGATCGCCTATCTGGCCAAGGACAAGCCGGATTTCTATGACCGGCTGGACCACATGATGGACATTGCTGCCCGGAGCCTGAAGACCAAACGGACGGTGATCACCAAGCTGCTGGATGCAGGGCTGTATCCTTATACCAAACGGTATCTGGGGACCTTCAAGAACCATTTCAGCACCATCGGCCTCATCGGCATGAACGAAGTGGGGCTCAACGCCAATTGGCTGCGGAAGGACCTGACCCATCCGGAAACCCTGGCCTTCACCAAAGAAGTGCTGATCCATATGCGGGAACGGCTGAAGGATTACCAGGAAAAATACGGCGACCTGTACAACCTGGAAGCCACTCCGGCGGAATCCACCACCTACCGGCTGGCCAAGCATGACAAGGAACAGTATCCGGACATCATCACGGCCAATGAACATGGGACCCCGTACTACACCAATTCTTCCCATCTGCCGGTGGGCTATACCCAGGATCTGTTCACGGCCCTGGATATGGAAGACGATCTCCAGACCCTGTACACCTCCGGTACCGTGTTCCATGCCTTCCTGGGCGAAAAATTGCCGGATTGGCAGTCCGCCGCCGGACTGGTGCGGAAGATTGCCAACAATTACAAGCTGCCGTACTTTACCCTGTCTCCCACTTACAGCATCTGCCGGGAACACGGGTACCTGACGGGTGAGCAGTATACCTGCCCCTACTGCGGTGAGAAGACGGAAGTCTACAGCCGGATCACCGGGTATTACCGGCCGGTGCAGAACTGGAACGATGGGAAAGTCCAGGAATTCAAGGACCGGAAAGTCTATGATCTGGGCCAGTCCCACCTGCACAAGGGGGAAGCTCCGCAAGAACGGCCGGTGTTCCAGAAGCCGGCGGTGAAACCGGTTCCGGCAGATGCGAAACATCTGGCCAAGACCGGGACGGAACAGGAGAACACCTGGATCCTTTTCGGGACCCATACCTGCCCCAACTGCAAGATGGCCGTCCGGGAACTGGAAAAACACGGTGCGGCTTTTAGGGAAATCTTTGCGGAGGAACATCCGGAACTGGCCGAGAAATACCAGGTCCAGAGTGCACCGACCCTGTTGGTGAACCAGGGAGATACCCTGAACAAAATCGAAGGGTTCGGACCCATCCGGGCCTTCATCAAGAAGCAGGGGATGTAAAGAGGTAAAAAGGAAAGGACCCGCCCTTTTGGAGGACGGGTTCTTTTTTATGGAAAAAACGGTGCGCCAGTTCCTGATCTGCCTTCATTTACAACAGGTATAGGTAAAAGCCGGCGGCAGGTTCAGCGGTGTGAATCCCAACTTTACCTTCCGGAAGATCCGGTGGAAGGTGCAGTACATCTGGAACGAATATTGGAAAGCCACGAATTTCCCGTGGCTGGAAAGGGACCGGTCTATACCGGCCAAGATCTTCAGATGGTCCTTTTTTTCGATGACGGCAAAAGGCAGTCCGGAAATGATGCAGTCTGCTTTCGGGAGATTGTGCAGCCGCATCAGGGCGGGGAGGTCTTCTGCCTGGGAACCGAAAAGGACCTGGGGGAACCTTGCTTTCAGTGCTTTCTGCATCTGGGGATCCTGTTCAATGACCAAGAATACGCTGTCAGGCCGTTTGTGGGCTGCAGCATACTCCGTGAATACGCCAGTCCCTGCTCCCAATTCCACAATCACATTGAATCTTTCCCAGGGAAGGGAAGCCAGCAGCTTCTCTGTCAGATAAGAAGAGCTGGGAGTGATGCTGCCGATCTTCGCTGGGTTCAGGAGGAAATCTTTCAAGAATAAAATTTTTTCTGCTGCCAATTCCTGGGTCATGGTGCTCCCCCTTTCTTTTTCAGTACAGTTTGGCAGAATGCCATTGAGAAGCCGATATCCGGCGGGCTTCCCATTTTTTCACGGTCCACACGGCCATCTTGGCCACTCCATACCCGATCAGCACCCCGGTCAGCACATCCGTAGGGTAATGGACCCCCAGATACAGCCGGGACAGGCTGATCAGAGCGGCGGTCACCAGCGCCCCTACGCCCCAGCGTCTGGGCAGCAGCGCAAAGAGCACGAAGGCAACGGCAAAGGAACTGGACGTATGGCCGGACGGGAAGGAAAAATCCACAGGGGGCGTTATCAGCGGAATGATTTCCGTAAACGTAGAGAAGGGCCGGGGCCGGGCGACCCAGAGTTTCAAGATCCCATTGGAAATCACCGTGTTCAACACGATGGCCAGGGCAGCGGTGAGACCGATGGAACGGGTTTTGCTGTGGATCAAGAGACCAACGGTGATGAGGATCCACAGGAAGCCCATATTGCCCAAGTCTGTCATAAATTCCCAGAATACGGTGGCCGCGTCGCTGCGAAGATTCTGCTGGATCCACAGGAGGAGCTGGGCATCCAGGAAGGTCATTGTCTGCATCATAGAAATCATCTCTTTTCCTTTTGTTGTCCGTATCATAAGCCTCAAATGTAAACGAAATTTAACCGGGATTTAAAGCAATCTCCAAAAAACTGTGAAAAAACAGAGCGGCTGGGGGAGCGGGAAAAGAAGGCGTGTGCTTTTTTCCGGCAGCGTGTATAATAGATTTATTCAAACCATTGGAAAGAGAGGGATCATTCCTTGGCTGCATCTCAAATCAATATGCTGGAAGGCTCTCTGACGAAGCCTTTGTTTCAATTTGCCATTCCGGTGGCCCTGATCGGGATCCTGCAGCAGATGTTCAATACGGCGGACATCATGGTCCTGGGGCGGTACGTGGGGACGGAAGCCCTGGCGGCAGTCGGGAACAACGCCCCGGTGATCGGGGTCATGGTCAATCTCTTTTTGGGGATTTCTCTGGGAGCCAATGTGCTCATCGCCCGCCGGCTGGGAGGCCGGCAGCTGAAAGAGGCGTCAGGAGCCGTCCACACTACGGTGCTCATGGCCCTTTTGACCGGCCTTTTCATCTTGGTGGCGGGGGAAATCTTGGCGGGGCCTCTCATGGTGTGGATGGGGGTCCCTGAAGAAGTGCGGGCTGCCTCCGAATTCTATCTGCGGATCTACCTGTTGGGCATGCCGGGGATGACGCTGTACGATTTCCTTTCCGCCATTTACCGCAGCCATGGCAATGTGCGTACTCCGCTGCTTTCCCTAATCACTGCCAGCCTGGTCAATATTACAGGGAATTTCCTGGCGGTCTTTCTGGGGTTCGGCTTGGCCGGCGTAGTAGTGGCTACGGCGGTGGCCAATTATGTGAGTTCCGGGCTCCTGCTCCGGATGCTCCGCTATGAACATGGGGTGCTCCATTTTTACCCGGGAGCCGTCCGGATCCGCTGGGAAGACATCCGGGAAATCCTTCGGGTGGGGGTGCCTGCCGGGATCCAGGGCATGGTGTTCAACCTGTCCAATATGGTGATCCAGTCCGCCATCAACAGCGAAGGGGCCTTGGCCATGGCGGCTTCGGCAGCAGCCTATGTGCTGGAAATCAACAGCTATCCTTTCATCATCGCATTCGGCCAGGCCATCACCACCTTCACCAGCCAGAATTTCGGGGCTGGGAACCTGAAGCGCTGCCGGGAAGTGGTGCGCCGGGGGCTGTGCCTGAACTTCCTGTTCACCTGCGGACTGATCGGGCTGGTGTTCCTGGCGGCCCGACCTTTCCTGGAAATCTTTGGACTCCAGGAAGAAGCCGTGGATCTGGGGGTCATGCGGATCCATCTGATCATCGGGTTCTATTTCCTGTCCACTATCTACGAAAGCCTGTCCGCCTCCCTGCGGGGGTTCGGGAATTCCCTGGCACCGGCCCTGGCCATGCTGGTGAGCATCGTGGGCACTCGGCTCCTGTGGCTGGCCACCGCCTACGCCGCCAACCCCACCTATCGGAACATCATGTACTGCTACCCTCTGAGCTGGCTGGCCGCCGATGTGCTGATCGGGGCCCTGTTCTGGCGGGAGATGCGGAAACAGCGGCTGACCCCCGGTTCCCCTTGAATAATCTCTCCCAATCTGCTATACTAAATGCGATCGAGGGGGAGCGCCCTGGATCGGTATTCATTTTGCAGCGAGGGAGCCCGTGTGCCGGGTTGAGAGGGTACCACAGTACCGACCGTTACGACTGGCTTTTGCCGTCTTTCCGGCGCTGGGGAATGGGTACGGAAAATGGAATCGACTCCACGCCTGAAGGATCGGCCCGCCGGTCCATAAAGGAGTGGAGTTTTTTTATGGAAAGCAAACAGCAAAAAGTCCTGCGTCTGGTGTTTTTGTCCATGATGATTGGCCTGGGGGTCGTGATCTCGCCCATCCTGCGGGTGGAAGGCATGTGCCCCATGGCCCATCTGATCAACATCACCTGTTCGGTGATGCTGGGACCCTGGTATTCTCTTTTGTGCGCCACCTTGATCGGCATCATCCGGATGACGGTGATGGGGATCCCGCCGCTGGCCCTTACTGGGGCCGTGTTCGGGGCGGTGCTCTCCGGGATCTTCTACCGGGCCAGCGGGGGCAAGATCATCGCCGCCTGCCTGGGTGAAGTGATTGGTACCGGGATCATCGGGGCCATGGTTTCTTACCCTGTGATGGAAATCCTCATGGGCCGCACCGGGCTTTCCTGGATGTTCTACGTGCCCAGCTTCATTGCCGGCACCCTGATCGGCGGTTCCATTGCCTTTGGGCTCCTCACCATCCTGTCCCGGAACGGGACTTTGTTGGAATTCCAGAGAAAATTGGGAGTGAATATCTATGACCGGGGAAGTCATCAGCAAGCTGCCCAGGACCTTTATGGACATCATGTCCAAGGTGCGGGAAAATGAACCGCTGATCCACTGCATGACCCATGCCATCACCATGAATGACAGCGCCAACGCCATTTTGGCAGTAGGGGGGAGTCCCACCATGGCCTCCCATCCCCAGGAAGTGGAAGAAATCGTGGAGGCGGCGGATTCTTTGGTAGTGAATTTAGGGAACATCAATGCAGAAAGGCTGGAAGCCATGAAAATCGCTGGGGAGAAGGCCCATGAAAAGGGCATCCCCATCCTGCTGGATGCGGTGGGGGTGGCCTGCAGCACTTTGCGTCTGGTGTACGCCCAGCAGTTCATCGAGCACAACCGGCCTCAAATTATCAAAGGGAACAGCTCGGAAATCCGGACTCTGTGCGGCCTTTCCGCCCATGCTCACGGGGTAGATGCGGGAGCGGCAGATGCAGTGACCCAGGAGAATTTGGCTGCCGATGCCCGGCTGTTCGGCTCCTACGCCCGGCAGCATGGGGCGGTGCTCTTGGTCACCGGGCCGGTGGACTTGGTGACGGACGGGGAGACCGCCCTGGGCATTGCCAACGGGACCCCGCTTTTGGGCCGTCTCACCGGCACCGGCTGCATGGTAGGGGCTTTGGCCGGCACCTGGCACGCCTGTGGACCTTCCCTGGCGGCGGCAGCCCTGGGGACGGCTGTCCTGGGGATCGCCGGGGAAGAAGCTGCCCAAGACTGCCCGGGCCTGGGGACCTTCCACATCCGCCTGCTGGATGTCCTGTCCAATCTGACGGGAGAGCAGGTGGCCGGACGGGTGAAGCTGCTGGCAGCCGGATAAAGAAGAAAAACAGGAAGAGGAGGACACCGCTTGCAGGGTCCTCCTTTTTGTGTTATGATAACAACAAACACGTGTTCATAATACAAACAAAACAGGAGGCAAACAAATGGAACAACAGCGGATCTATGCTGCCATTGATTTGAAGTCGTTCTATGCCTCGGTGGAATGTGTGGAACGGGGGCTGGATCCTTTGGATACCTGCCTGGTGGTGGCTGACAAAAGCCGGACGGACAAGACCATCTGCCTGGCGGTCTCGCCGGCGCTGAAGGCCTTCGGCATCCCCGGCCGGCCCCGTCTCTTCGAAGTGATCCGCCAGGTGGAGGATCTCAACGCTCTGCGCCGGGCCCTGCGCCCGGGAAGGCACTTCACCGGCCGTTCCCATCTGTATTCCCAGCTGGAGGCGGACCCAGGGCTGGAACTGGATTATATCACCGCCGTCCCCCACATGAAGCGGTATATGGAAAAAAGTGCCCTGGTGGTAGGAATCTATCTCCAGTATATGGCACCGGAAGATATCCATGTGTATTCAGTGGATGAGGTCCTGCTGGATCTGACGCCTTATTTGAAAAGTTATGGGTGGAGCGCCCGTACCATGGTCCAGAAGATGATCCGCAGCGTGCTCCGGGAAACCGGGATCACTGCCACCGCCGGCATCGGGACCAACCTGTATCTGTGCAAGGTAGCCATGGATATCGTGGCCAAGCATATGGCACCGGATGCGGACGGGGTGCGGATCGCTTCCCTGACGGAACAGTCTTATCGGGAGAAGCTGTGGAACCACTGCCCTTTGACGGATTTTTGGCGCATCGGGCCGGGGATCACCCGGAAGCTCCAGCGGTATGGGATGTATACCATGGGGGCTGTAGCCCGGATGTCCCTCCAGGACCCGGATCTTCTGTACCATCTGTTCGGGGTGAATGCAGAGCTCTTGATCGACCATGCCTGGGGCTGGGAACCCTGCACCCTCCAGGATATCCGGGCCTACCGCCCCCAAAGCAGCAGCCTGGGGTCCGGCCAGGTGCTCCAGCAGCCCTGCAGCGCAGAAAAGACCCGGCTCATCGTCTGGGAGATGGCGGATCTTTTGGCCCTGGACTTGGTGAAGAAGCAGCGGGTGACGGACCAGCTGGTCTTGACTCTGGGCTATGACCGGTGCAGCTTGGAAGATCCGGATCGGCGCCGGTCCTACCGGGGAAAGGTGGTCACCGATCATTACGGACGGCTGCTCCCGGCCCATGCCCACGGCTCCTGCCGGCTGCCGGAAGGGTATACGGATTCGGGAGAGATCATCCGGAAAGAAGTCTTGGCACTTTTCGACCGGATCTGCGACCCTCATCTCCTGGTGCGGAAAGTGACCTTGACGGCGGAACATGTCCAGCTGGCCCGTTCCCAAGCCCTTCCTTTCCGGGAAGCCAGCCTCTTTGAGGAAGCTGCCGGCCTGCCCTGCCGAGGACGGGAAGCAGGACTCCAGCAGACCATCCTGCGCATCCAAGAACTGTATGGGAAAAACGCTCTGCTCCGGGGCAGCAACCTGCTCCAGGGGGCCATGACCCGGGAACGGAACCGGCAGGTAGGGGGGCATCGGGCATGAAGAGCTATGGGGATATCCTCCATCTGCCCCGCCCGGAGATCCCAGCCCATCTCCGGATGCTGCGGAAGCTGCGGGCTGCCCAGTTCGCGCCTTTTGCCGCCCTTGCCGGGTATGGAGAACTGGTGGAAGAAGCACTCCGCCAGGCCGAAGCCAGGGCCCAGGAAGCAGAAGCCGGTGTGGCGGAACCGGAAAGACCGGATGAAATGACGGAAAATTTGCATTTAATGACGGAAGGGGGTTCCCAAAACAGGAAACTCCGTTATAATGGAAGCAAACAGCAAAAAACAATCGAACAAGGAGGATGCAAAATGGCAGGCAGGAACAATTCGGATTTTAGCTACGAACTGGTGGAAGAACTGGGAGTACTTTCCAACAGCAAAAGCGGCTGGCAGAAAGAAATCAACCGGGTTTCCTACAATGGGACCAAACCCAAATTCGATCTGCGGGAATGGGCCCCAGGACGGGAAAAGATGGGAAAGGGGATCACCCTCAACGAAGAGGAAGCCAAGGAACTGTGCAGGATCCTGTTCCAGTATTTCAAGAAACAAGCAGAAAGGTGAAAAAAGGGGGTGCTGCGTGGGCGGCATCCCCATTTCCATTGCAATGGAAACGCAGCCAGGGACTGCTTTTTCGCAATCTCTCCATTTGCCGAAACGGCTTCCCTGTGGTATCCTCAAAGGAGAAAGAAAGGGAGGGATCTTTATGCACGAAAACAAGTTTTCCATTTCCCTGAAAAAAGCGGCGGCAGCCAGTCTTTGCCTGGGGCTGCTGTGGGGGCTGCCTTTGGAGACGGTCCAGGCCCGGGTGAAGGAACAGCGGGCCGAAGCGGTCAGTTACACCATGGAATACCCGGAAGTCAAGGTGCCAAACAGCCGAGCTGAAAAGGCCATCAATGAGGATATCCTCCGCTATGTCTCCGATTTCCAGAAAGCATACCAGGCCGGGAAATTCTACCAGGGAGATTTTTCCTACAAAGTGCGGTACGAAGATGACAACGTGGTGTCCCTGACCCTGGCAGACTACCGGTATCACATGGGGGCCGCCCATGGCTTCACCCGTACCCGGGGGCTTACCTACCGCAAGACGGATGGGAAGAAACTGCCCCTGTCCCATTTTGTGAAGCTGGCCCCGGATGACAAGTTTATCGTCCTGAGCCAGCCCATCCTGGACAGCCGGAAGCAGCGGGTGCCCTGGCAGAAGACCTTCCTCACAGATTCCATTGGCTGGACACATGCGGAAGTGACGGACAATTACTGCCTGGAAAAAGGGGGACGGGTGGAATTGATCTACCAGCCCTATGACTTGGGCTGCTATGCCTTGGGGACCCTGTACGTGGATCTCTCCCCCCAGGTGGTGGATTATCTGAATCGGAAGAATCAACAGGAGCAGGGCTAAAAGGAAAATGGCAGGAACCGAAGGACAGCAAAAACCAGAGGAGGAACCTCGTATGTTTCGCAGGATCAACCGTTGGTGCCGGGAAATCTGGGAACGGAACCAGCGTTTCAAGACAGCTTTTCTCGGCAGCTGGGGAATCTTTTTGGTAACCCTGGGGCTCACCGTCCTGGGAAAGGGAGAACAATGGATGAGATGGACGGCGGCCAGCCAGGGGATCCTGGCTGGGCAGCTGGTGATGCTTTTTTCCGTGCCCTGGCGGCTGTACAACGAACGGTACGGCCGGACCGGACCCCGGCGGGAAGCGGTCAATTTCCTGCTTTTCCTCCTGCTCTGGCGGAGCCTGGAACAGCTTCCCTCCTTCAACGACTATCTATTCATGGGTCTTTGCGGAACCGCGGCTCTGTCGGCTGCCCTGACTCTCTTTTTCTGCGATGACCCGGATGGCAGGAAGGGGCTTTTTCCCGCTTTTCTCCTGGCCCTTGGCAAAAGCCTGCTCCTGGGAGGGCTGGTCCTTATCCTTTTGGGCCTCACCCTGTCCGGGATCAAGATGCTCCTGTACCCGCTGCTGTCCCTGGAATGGCTGTGGCTGTCCTGTATCCTGTCCTTGGCAGCGGCTTGGCAGGTGCTTTTGGCCCAGATCCCCCGGCAAGACGAACCTTTGGCGCTGCCGGGCTGGTACCCTTCTCTCTGCCGGAACCTGCTGCTGCCGGCGGCGGTGTTCCTTTTGGCCATCCTTTATGTCTATCTGGGCAAAAGCCTGCTGGCAGGAGCCCTGCCGGTGGGCGTCATGAACCCCTATGGATCCTGTGCCCTGGCCTTTTATGCCCTGTTCTACTTTTCCTATCCGGAACAGGAACTGCCCTGGGTGCGGAAAGTACTGAAATGGGGAGCGCTCCTGCTGGTCCCTGTGGCGGCGGCCCAGCTTTGGGGCGTCTGGATCCGTCTGGAAGCCTACGGGCTCACCAGCCTCCGGTATCTGTCCCTTTGCTGCACCTGCGTGGGGCTTAGTGTCCTGATCTGGGGCATCACCAAGCAAAAGCCCCGGAAGCTGTACCTGCTGTGCGGGATCCTCAGCGGGATCCTGGCCTTTACTCCCCTGAACCTGGTGGATCTGCCCGCCTGGTTCCAGTTCCGGCGCCTGGAAGAAGCCATCACCCGGAACCACCTGCTCCAAGAGGGGAGTTTGGTCAGTGCCAAAGGGATCCCACCAGAAGACGGGGAAAGGATCCTCAGCAGCTATGTGTACCTGGGCCGTTCTGCCGGCCGGTGGCGGTATCCTTTGGTGGCGCAGATCAAGGGCTCTCCGTTCCTGGCCACCCTGCCGCTGCCGCCCAAAGAAAAAAGCCGTGCCGGTTCCCGGTATTTCAACTACCGCCAGGAACTGACGACACTGCCGGTCAGCGGCTATTCCCGGGTGGTGATCCTGAAAGGAGCGGTCATCCAACAGAACCGCCTGCATGTTTCCGGAAAAGGGAATACTGGGTACGATCTGCCCATAGACCCTGGGTACCTGCAGATGCTGCGGGAAAAATATCCCTCCGGGGGACAGATCGAGGAAAAAGACCTCCAGTACCAGCCGGAAGAAGGGAAGCTGCTGCTCTTTACCCAGCTGCTGGGGACCGGTGACGGTTATGACCAGAAGGGGAAGAGCACCGTCAGCGTCCATGGCTACCTGCTGGAGCGCTGAAATCTCAAATCGAAGGAAGGGAATGCCGCCTATGACCAAACGCCAAGAAGCCATCCTCTGCATGCTGGTGGCTGCCTTGTTCTTTTGCCTGACGGAAATCTGTATGAAGAAGATCAATGGGGATCTGAACGGGATCCAGGCCAATGCCACCCGCTATCTCCTGGCCGGCCTCTGCCTCCTGCCCTGGAGCCGGAAGCAGCTGGCCGCCCGCCATACCCGGATCACTTGGGCCCAGCAGAAATTCTGTTTCCTCCTGGGATTCGTAGGCATCACCATCGTAGGGCCGCTGTACCAGATGGCCTCGGTGGTCCTGGGGGCCAGCCATACGGCGGTGATCTTTTCCAGCACGCCGCTTTTCATCACGGTGCTGGCCGCGCTCCTTTTGGGGACGCCCATCACCCGGCGGGAGATCCTTGCCCTGGCCCTCCAGGTGCTGGCCATCGGGGTGCTGGTGGATCCCTTCCACATGACCATGGATCCCCTGGGGCTCCTGGCCCTTTTGATCTGCGTCCTGGGGTACAGCCTCTATGCCGTGGGAGGCAAGAAACTGATGCCGGCCCTGGGCAGTGTGACGGTGACCGCTTGGACCTTCTTCTGGAGCGGGCTCCAGCTGACGGCCCTCGCTCTTTTCTCCCATGTGCCGGCTGCAGCCCAGTTCCTGACGGCCCATGGGCTGGCACGGTATGCCCGGATCTCCCTTTTGACCGGGTATACCTGGGCCAATCTGCCCTGGGTCCTGGTGCTGTACCTGGGGGTCACCCTCACCGCCGTCCTCTGCTGGTTCCACGCCATGGAATACGGCTCCATCACCCTGGGGAGCCTGACCTATTTCATCAAACCGGCCCTGAGCCCGGTGTTTGCCTGGCTGCTGCTGGGAGAGGCCATCACCCTTTCCATGGCAGCGGGTATGGCACTGATGTTGCTGGGCGCTGGGATTGCCCTGAAAAAATAGGATTCGCTTGAAAATATCATGCTTTGAGAAAGGAAATGGACTGTTATGAAAGAAATCGACGATGCGCTTTTGCAGGAATTCCGTTCTGCCTATGAAAAAGACCGAGAAGCCCAGACCCTGAACAGCGCCCTGGCCAAGACCGATCTGGCCGACTTGGCCTTCGTGCCCATGAAAGCGGCCCTCCACCAGGGACCTTTTGCGGTGGAAGTGAAGACCCGGGGCATCACCGCCCAGCAGAAATCCGGCCGGTGCTGGCTTTTTGCGGCTCTCAACATCCTCCGGGAAATCGTGGCGGAAAAATGCGGACTGGAACAGTTCCAGTTGTCCCAGAACCACCTCAGCTTCTATGACAAGCTGGAAAAAGCCAACAACTTTTTGGAAATGGTGATCCAGCAGGCCGGGGAACCGGTGAAGGGCCAGAGCATGCAGTACGTGCTCCGGGGCATGGTGGACGGGGGCTACTGGAGCGAAGCCGCCCATCTGGTGGAAAAATACGGAGTGATGCCCCAAACGGCCTGGCCGGAATCTTACCAATCGGAACATACGGACCGTTTCCTGGCTGCCATGAACCGGCTGCTGCGGAAGGATGCCCTGGAACTGCGGGAACTGGTCCAGGCCGGGGAAGATCCCTATCCCCGGAAAAAGGAAATGCTGGCCGAAGTCTATAAAGCGGAGTGCATCGCCTTCGGGGCCCCTGTGGAGACCTTCGATTTCGCCTGGCGGGACAAGGAGAAGCAGTACCACTGCGACCGGAACCTGACGCCCAAGGAGTTCTATGAGAAATATGTGGGGCTGGCCCTGGAGGAGTATCTGCCGGTGATCAATGAACCGACGCCGGACAAGGAACTGGATACTCCCATCGTGTTCCATGCTGTGGAAAATATGGTGGGCCGGGATATGGCCGCCCTGAACCTGTCCCAGGAAGCTCTGGAAGACCTGTGCATCCGCCAGCTCCAGGCCGGAGAGCCGGTGTGGTTCGCCTGCGATGCCGGGGCCTACGGGGCCCGGAAGGAAGGCATCTGGGATCCGGACAGCGTCCAAGTGGAAAGACTCCTGGGCGGGTTCTCCCTGGAGATGCCCAAAGGGAAACGGCTGGAATACGGAGCCAGTTCCGCCACCCATGCCATGCTCCTTACCGGAGTGGATTTCGATGGCAATGGCCGGCCCACCCGGTGGAAAATCGAGAACTCCTGGGGCAAGGAGGTAGGGAAGGACGGGTATTTCGTCTGCTCGGAAAAATACTTCCGGGAATTCGTCTATGAAGCGGTGATCCGCCGGAACCACTTCACGCCGGAACAGCGGACCATGCTCCAGAAAGAACCCATCCGGATCAATCCCTGGGACGAAGATGTGTAAGGCTTTCCCCGCGTTCTGCATCACCAACCGCCGGCTGTGCCGGATCCCCTTCCTGGACCAGCTGGACCGGATCCTGGCCAAACGCCCGGCAGGGGTGATCCTGCGGGAAAAAGACCTGTCCCTGGAAGCCTATCTGGCCCTGGGCCGGGAAGTCCTGGCCCGCTGCCGGGCGGCCGGGGTCCCCTGCTGGTTCCACAGTTTCCCGGAAGCGGCCTGCCGGCTCCAGCCGGACGGGCTCCAGCTGCCCATGGCTGCACTGCGGGACCTGACGCCGGAAGAGCGCTGGAAGTTCCAAGGGAAACTGGGGGCATCCTGCCACAGCCTGGCAGAAGTCCAGGAAGCAGCCCGGCTGGGGGTATCCTGCTGCACCTTCAGCCATATATATCCCACCCAGTGCAAGCCGGGCCTGCCGCCCCGGGGCCTGGAGCAGCTCCGAGAAGTCTGTGCCCACAGCCCCCTCCCGGTCTATGCCCTGGGGGGAGTGACCCCGGAACGTTTCCCAGAACTCCAAGCAGCCGGGGCAGCCGGAGCCGTGATGATGGGATGGTGGATCCGGGAGACTGCATGAAGGCCGGCCCAGGGGTGTTCTGAGGAAGGAGATCGATGATGGGCTTTTTTTCCAAGAAAATCACCGTTTACAAAGAAAAAGGCTGCAAAGAAGACTGGCAAAAAGCCAAGGCAAGGCTGAAGGAAGCAGGAATCCCCTTTGCCTCCACGTCTCTGCCCAGTGAGGCACCTGCCTGCGGCTGCGGAGCCAAGCTGGATATCCGGGATTTCGGGCCCCGGGGAAAGATCGACCGGGACCTGTATTACATCGACGTGGAAGAAAAATATGCAGCACGGGCCCGTGCCATCCTGGAAGATAAAGAACGGTGACAGGCCCTTGACTTGTCCCGGGGGATTTTATAATATGAAGAGATGAAAAAATGCGAAGGAGTGGGCCTATGAAAAAACAACTGCTGGCCTTGGCTTTTTCCTGCCTGACCCTGTGGGGCACCGGAGAAGCGCTGGCTGCCAAACCCACCGAATGGAGCCTTCTGGGAGAAAACACTTCCGGCTCCTATTATACGGACCTGGCCTCGTTCCGGCGGGATTCCCGGGATCTGTCCCTGACCCAGGCTTCTGCCCGGGCGGTACTGAAGAACCCTTCTTTCATCCGCCTGCTGGACCATCTGTATGAAAAAGAACTGAAAGAGGCCGATTCGGCCAAAGAATGCCTCATGACGGTAGAAATCAATGAAAAAGACCATACCTACCGGATCGACCAGATCCAGGTGCTGACCCGGAAAGGGAAGAGCCTGGAAAAGAAAAAGATCAAAGAAGAATTCGGCCCCATCCCTCCCAAGACCTTCGTGGCCGTCCTGGAAAAAGAGATCCAGGCCTGGGGTATGGAGCAAACAAAGGAGCCTGTCCAGAAATGAAAATCCGCGGTTTTGAAAAAATCTCTTCCTATAAAAATATGGACTTCCCCCTGCCCAGCCGGCAGACGGCCCGGAGCGCCGGGTACGATATCTACCTGCCGGAAACGGTGACCCTTCCGGCCCATACCCAGAAAATGGTCCCCACCGGGGTGAAAGCCTATATGCAGGACAATGAATACCTGGGCATCCACATCCGCTCCAGCATGGCTGTGAAGCGCCATCTGCGCCTGGTGAACAACGAGGGCATCGTGGATGCAGATTACTACAACAATCCCGACAATGAAGGCCATCTGCTGCTGGCCCTGGCCAACGACGGGGATGTACCTGTGACCCTGGAAAAGGGAGAACGGGTGGCCCAAGGGATCTTTTATACCTACCTATTGGCTGACGATGACGCCAAAGCTCCCAAACAGGAACGGAGCGGCGGCTTCGGCAGCACCACGAAATGAGGCAGACCATGGAAAATAAATGGAAGAAAATGATCAGCGCCGTGGACACAATGGGAGACTGGGGCGGCTATCAGCTCTATGAATGGTTCAAATTGTTCCCGGAACAACGGGAAACGGCCCTGCGGGAATACATCTATCTGAAGGCCCATCTGGTCCGGGGCTGTATGGCGGCACTCCAGAAGCAGCTGACCCCGGAAGAATGGAACGCTTTCTACCTGGCCTTGGGCCGCCAGATGGAAAGCACTCCGGATTACAGCTACGGCGCCACCTACGAAGGATTGGTGGAGGCCCTCCACAGCTATGAAGGCCAATCTCTGGCCCAGCAGAAAGCCATCTTTGCCAAGCGGAGCACCATCGACAGCACGGTGTATTCCCAGCAGTTTGTAAAAGATTTAACAAATTTCTTCAGCCGGACACAGGCAGAACTCCGGAAAAACCTCCGGGACTGAAAGAAATTGCCAAAGTGGCGGAATAAAGGTTGACAAGATAGGCAGAAACTCCTATACTGTAACCATAATTGAACAAAAAGATAGAGGCGCGGAAAACATCAGTAATTCCCAGAGGGACACCGAAGAAGGGAACGAAAGGGGAACCGCCGAAGCAGAGCTGCGGGTGCGCGCTTATGCTGGGATGCAGGTGAAGAACCTGCAGACTGTCGCCTTTGGGTGGAGAGCTATCAATGGGAACGGAACCAAGTCCCCTGCGGGAGCAGGAGCGGCTTCTTTTCTTGCAGGTCATTGAGCTCACCTCGATGACCTGCTTTTTTGTCTCCCAAAGGAATTCAAAGGAGAGATGCAGAAAATGATCAGAGTAATGGTAAACGGTGCCCTGGGCAGAATGGGGCATACGGTGGTGCAGACGGTCCTGCAGCAGAAAGATATGGAACTGGTGGGCGCCGTGGATGTGTTCGGCAAAGACAAGACCGTGGAGGGCTGCCCGGTGGATACGGACCTGGCCCAGGCCCTGGAGACCCGGAAACCCGATGTGGTGGTGGATTTCACCCGGCCGGACGTGGTCATGGGGAACCTGCGGACCGTCCTGAATGCCGGTGTCAATGCGGTAGTAGGGACCACCGGGTTCACCAAAGAGAACCTGGAAGAACTGAAGGGCCTGGCAGAAAAGAACGGTGTGGGCATCCTGGTGTGCCCCAACTTCTCCATGGGGGCCGTCCTGATGATGAAGATTGCTGCAGAAGTGGCCAAATACTTCCCCCAGGTGGAAATCATCGAAATGCATCATGACAAGAAGTTGGATGCTCCCAGCGGCACAGCCATCCTCACCGCCCAGAAACTGGCGGAAGTCCGGGGCGGCTTCGTCCAGCAGGGGAACCCGGATGAAGAAGAGAAACTGCCCCATGCCAGAGGCAGCGAATATGAAGGGATGCGGATCCATAGCGTGCGGCTGCCCGGGTTCGTGGCCAGCCAGGAAATCATCTTCGGCAGCATGGGCGAGACCCTTACTGTGCGCAACGACCCGGTGAGCCGAGAATGCTACATGCCCGGGGTGATGCTGGGCTGCCGGACCATGGTGAACCGCAAAGGCCTGGTGTACGGGCTGGATCAGATTTTGGACTAAGGACAAAGGAGACGAATACCATGAAAGAATACAATTTGGCCATCCTGGGTGCTACGGGCGCCGTTGGACAGGAATTCATCAATCTGCTGAACGAACGGGATTTCCCCTTCAAGAACTTGAAACTGCTGGCATCTGCCCGCAGCGCCGGCAAGGAACTCACCGTCCGGGGCAAGACCTATAAAGTGGAAGAAGCCAAGGCCGATTCCTTCAATGGAGTGGATGTGGCCCTGTTCGCCGGCGGCAGCATCTCCAAGACCTTTGCTCCCATCGCTGTCAAGGCCGGGGCCGTAGTCATCGACAACTCCAGCACCTACCGGATGGACCCGGATGTGCCCCTGATCGTCCCGGAAGTGAATCCCCAGGACATCACCAAACATCATGGGATCATCGCCAACCCCAACTGCTCCACCATCATCATGGTGATGGCCTTGAAACCCATCTATGACCTGGCCCGGATCAAACGGATCATCGTCTCCACCTACCAGGCTGCTTCCGGTGCCGGCAAGGACGGCCTGGACGAACTGGAAAACCAGATCAAACAGGCAGCCCGGGGCGAAGAAATGACTGCCAAGATCTTCCCCAGCGCCAGCGCCCAAAAACATTTCCCTCTGGCCCTGAACCTGGTGCCCCAGATCGATATTTTCCTGGACAACCTATACACCAAGGAAGAAATGAAGATGGTCAACGAGACCAAGAAAATCTTCTCCGATCCGGAACTGCGGGTCACCGCGACCACCGTCCGGGTCCCTGTCTACCGGAGCCACAGTGAATCCGTCAACGTGGAACTGGAACATGATGTGGAATTGGAAGACATCCGCAAGGCCCTGGCCAACTTCCCGGGCGTTGTGCTCCAAGATGATCCCTCCCAGCAGATCTATCCCATGCCCCTCTACACCTCCGGAAAGAACGATGTGTATGTGGGCCGTCTGAGAAGGGATGAATCCGCCGCCAACAGCTTCAACTTCTGGTGCGTAGGAGACCAGATCCGCAAAGGGGCCGCTCTCAACACCCTGCAGATCGCAGAAACCATGGTGAAGAACGGCTGGCTGTAAGAGAAAAGAAGAGAATTTGAGGGGAGCCTGAGTGTAAAATGAAAATCATTGTACAAAAATTCGGAGGAACGTCCGTAGCTACGCCTGTATCCCGTGAAAAAGTGGTGGGCAAAGTCCAGGAAGCCATTGCCCAAGGGTATGCCCCCATTGTGGTGGTCTCTGCCATGGGGCGGAGAGGGGACCCCTTTGCCACGGATACCATGATCGATATGCTGAAAAGTGTGAACCCGAATCCGGCTCCCCATGAACTGGATCTCTTGATGGCCTGCGGGGAAATCATTTCTTCCACCGTCATGGCTGCCACCCTCCAGGAAAGAGGCCTGAAGGCCAAAGCCCTCACCGGCGGCCAGGCCGGCATGATCACCGACGAAGAATACGGCAATGCCAAGATCCGCACCGTAGAACCGGACAACCTGCTGGAACTGGTGGAACAGGGGATCATCCCCGTGGTCTGCGGCTTCCAGGGGGTGACCCAGGACCACAAGAATGTGACCACCCTAGGCCGGGGCGGGAGCGATACTTCGGCGGCTGCCTTTGGTGTGGCTGTCCATGCGGAAAAAGTGGAAATCTATACGGACGTGGACGGCGTCATGACCGCCGATCCCCGGATCGTGAAAGATGCCCACATCATCAAGCAGATTTCTTACGATGAAATCCGGGAAATGGCCCATCAGGGCGCCAAAGTGATCCATCCCCGGGCGGTGGAAATCGTCATGCGCTACGGAGTCCCCATGGTGGTGAAGAGCACTTTCTCCGAAGCCCCTGGGACCCTGATCAGCAAAGAAGACCAGCCCAAGGAAATGGAAGAGACCGATTCCCTGGAACAGAACCATGCCTGCGGGGTGGCCAGCAAGAACAACATCGCCTTCTTCTCCGTGAACCTGGAAAGCAAAGATGGTGCGGAATTGTTCGACACCCTGGCCAAAAACGGGGTGAGCATCGGCACCATGAGCCTCCAGCCCCATTCTTTGATGTTCGCCGTCTACAGTGCCGCTACGGCAGATGCGGAAAAAGTCCTGCAGGCGGAGAACTGCAAGTACACCAAAGTGGAAAACTGCGCCAAAGTCACGGTGGTGGGCTCCCATATGGGCGGGGTCCCCGGCATCGTGGCCCGTTTCATCAATGCCCTGGCCAAGGCTGGCATCGAAATCCTTCAAACGACAGATTCAGACAACCTGATTTCCGCCATCGTACGGGAAGAACAGGTAAAAGAAGCAGTCAATGCCCTGCACGCTGCTTTCCAATCTTAAAAAGGTGGTTAGCATGAATAAGAAACCTTATTTCGGTAGACTCATTACAGCCATGGTGACCTTCTTCCATGAAGACGGGTCCCTGAATGCGGACGGGACGGCAGAATTCGCCTCCTGGCTGCTGGATCACGGCTCCGACGCCATCCTGGTCAGCGGGACCAGCGGCGAAGCCCCCACCATGACCTATGCAGAAAAAGAAGAACTCTTTACGAAAGTCATCGCCAAAGTCAACGGCAGAGGGCCTGTAATCGTAGGTACCGGCTCCAACAATACGGCGGATGTACTGGAGATGAACAAGCTGGCAGAAAAAGTGGGCGCCGACGGGGTCCTGGTCGTAGGGCCCTATTACAACAAGCCCTCCCAGGAAGGTTTCTACCGGCATTTCAAGACCATCGCCGATCAGACCCGTCTGCCCATCGTGATCTACAACGTGCCTGGACGGACCGGCAGCAATATCCAGCCGGCTACCATCGCCCGGCTGGCCCGGGACTGCAAGAACATCGTGGCCATCAAGGAAGCTGCCGGCAATGTAGCCCAGACCGCAGAACTGTACCGTCTGGTGCCGGAAGATTTCTCCATTTACAGCGGCGACGACGGCCTGATCCTGCCCTTCATGAGCGTGGGGGCCGTGGGGCTGATCTCCGTCCTCAGCAACGTGAACGGCCAGCTGCTCCAGGATCTGATGCAGAGCTACGAACGGGGCGATGTGCAAAGAGCCCGGGACCTGAACAAAATCATGGTGCCCCAGGCCCGGAGCATGTTCCTGGTGAGCAACCCCATCCCTATCAAAGAAGCCGTCACCAAGATGACCCCCTTCGATGCAGGTGTCTACCGGCTGCCCCTGTGCCCCATGACCGACGAAGAAAGAGAAAAAGTGACTCGGGCTTGGAAAGAAAGCGGGTTGTTGAAGTAAAAAAAACGTCTCGCGCTGGGCGTCTCACGTCTCACGCCAAAGGAAAGGATCCGCCCCCTTGCTGGGGACGGGTCCTTTCCTATATTGCAGGGACTGATAAGAAGTCAGATGCGGCCCAAGGGGCCTTGAAATGTCAGACTTCAGTTTTTGTTCGGTTAAGCAGTAGATCCGATTTGCTTTATCACGAACAATCTGACGTCTGACTTCTTATTAAGGATCCGGTTTTTGACGTCTTTTGCCATTCATGACGGTTTTTTTCCACTTAATGACGGTCTATTTCAAAACAGGGAGGGATTTTCTGTTTCCCGTAGAATGGGTTCACTATATACCCATTCTATAAGGAGGCAGATCAATGGAAAAAATCAAGACTTTTGACGAACTCACTATCCGAGACAACTTTCTCTTCCAACATGTCATGCGTAATGAAAGGCTTTGCACCCATCTTATCGAAAAAATCTTGGACATCAAAGTCCGTTCTCTCCGCTATCAGGATTTCGAAAAGACCATCGACCTCCGCTTGGATGGGAAAAGCGTCCGTCTGGACGTTTATGTAGAAGATGATGAGGGACGAGTCTACGATATCGAGATGCAGTGCTCCAATTCCCCCAAGAACGACCTGGCCAAACGCAGCCGTTTCTACCAGAGCCTGATCGATGGGGAACTATTGGACAAAGGCAAGCCGTACGAAGAACTGAATCCGTCTTATGTAATCTTCATCTGCACTTTCGATCCGTTCCATCGAAATCTGCCGATTTACACATTTACCCATTGCTGTCAGGAGGATAACAGGGTAAAATTAAAGGACGAGGAAGCCAGGGTATTCCTGAACAGTAAAGGCAGCGAAAATGCAGCCGATCCTGACATTGCAGCTTTCCTCCGTTACGTGGAAGGAAAAGCGGCAAAGGGAAAATTCGTGGAAAGCTTGGATCAGGAAGTCCATCTTGTGAAAAGCATGGATAAAGTGAGGCGAGAATATATGATTTTAAGTGACGAAATCAGAAGACGCCAGAGAGAAGCCGCAGAAGAAGGCAGAAAAGAAGGACTGGAAAAAGGCATACAACAGGGTATACAACAAGGTATGCAGCAAGGCATACAGCAAGGTATGCAGCAAGGCATGCAGCAAGGTATGCAGCAAGGCATGCAGCAAGAACGGGAAGCCAACGTCCTTGGCATGCTAAAAGAGAAAATCCCGATGGAAACTATTTCCCGGATCACTCATTATTCTTTGGAACAAATCCAAAAACTGGGAAAACTGCATGGATTGCTTTGATGTGGAAAAGGCCGCCGAAAATTCGGCGGCCTTTTTGACCGTTGACAGCTGACCGTTGACCGGGGCTGCCCGGAGGAAGCCCCCAGTAGACAATCCCTCTGTAATTGATTATAATTACAAATGCGGTTAGTTTTGCGTAAATGGAACTTTGGCTGCAGCAGATGCGGCCTTTTTCTTTGCGCCTGAATTTACTTACAGGGGGAAAGATTTCATGCTTTTAAAGGATTTGCAGACGGGGGAGTCTGCAGTCGTTACGAAAATCGACCTGCCGTTCCAGATCGAGCGGCGGCTCCAGGCCCTGGGGATGACCCTGGGGACCCGGATCCATTGCATCACCCGAAAGGGGAAGGGCATCATGGTGATCCTGCTCCGGGGCACCCGGTTTGCCCTGGGCTACAATATGACCCGGAACATCACGGTGGATAAGGTGGAGGTGGACCATGACTGAGCAGCAGCCTGAAAAGCATCTCCACGATGCCCAGAATCTCACCATCGGCTTCATCGGCAACCCCAACTGCGGGAAGACCACCCTGTTCAATGCCTTTACCGGGGCCAACCTGAAGGTGGCCAACTGGCCCGGGGTCACGGTGGAAAAGGTGGAAGGGGCCATCCGGCGCCACAACATGAACATCCATCTGGTGGACCTGCCCGGCACCTACAGCCTCACCTCCTACACCATGGAAGAAATCGTCTCCCGGGACTTCATCCTCAGCGATGAAGTGGATGTGATCATCAACGTAGTGGATGCTTCCGCCCTGGAACGGAGCCTGTATCTGACCCTCCAGCTGCTGGAACTGGGGAAGCCGGTGGTCATGGCCCTCAATATGATGGATATCGTGGAAAAACGGGGGATGGAAATCGACCTGCACCGGCTGCCGGAAATGCTGGGGATCCCGGTGATCCCTGTTTCCGCCCGGAAACGCCGGGGCTTGGATGTTTTACTCCATGCGGCCATCCATCATCGGGATGCCAAACACACGGACCCGCTGATCCACGACCACAAGGCCATCGGAGCCCATCGGCTGGACCACAAAATGTACGCCATGGTCTATTCCGACCCCATCGAGGACCGGATCGACCAGTTGATCGCGGAACTGGAAGTGAAATACCCGGACATCATCAATCCCCGGTGGCACGCCATCAAGCTGCTGGAACAGGACCAGGAAGTGATGAAGAAGCACCCGGTGGACCGGCCGGACATCCTGGACAAGAACTATGAGACACAGATCATCCGGGAAAAATACGACTTTATCGAAGAAATCATCCACGAAGTGTTGCTCCACAAGGAGGAAAGCGACAAGATCACCGACCGGCTGGACAAGGTGCTCACGGACCGGGTCTGGGGCATTCCGGTGTTCCTGCTGATCATGGCGGTGGTGTTCTTCCTGACTTTTACGGTAGGGGATGTGCTGAAGGGATACATGGAAGATTTCATCGGCTGGTTCGGGGACGGGCTGGAAGGGCTGCTCACTGCCTGGGCTGTCAGTGACGGGCTGAAATCCCTGATCATCGACGGGGTCCTGGGCGGGGTGGGGACCATCATCACCTTCCTGCCCAACATCCTGATCCTGTTCCTGACCCTGGGCTTCCTGGAAGATTCCGGGTACATGGCTCGGGTGGCCTATGTCATGGAAGACATCATGAGCTGCCTGGGTCTTTCCGGCAAGGCTTTCATCCCCCTGCTCCTGGGTTTTGGGTGCACGGTGCCGGCTGTCATGGCGTCCCGGGCCCTGGAACACAAACGGGACCGGTTCAAGGTCATGCTGATCACTCCGTTCATGAGCTGCAATGCACGGCTCACCATCTACATCCTATTTTCGGAAATGTTCTTCGGCAGCCACGCCATGGTGGTGGCCTATTCCATGTACCTGATTGGTCTTGTGGTGGCCATCCTGGTGGCCCTGCTGCTCCACGGCATCGAAAAAGCCCAGAACCGGCAGACGGAAGATTACCTCTTGATTGAGCTGCCGGAATACAAGATGCCCGATCTCCATACCGTAGGCATCTATATGTGGGAAAAGGTGAAGAGCTACTTGGAAAAGGCCGGAACCACTATTTTCGTGGCCACCATCCTGATCTGGTTCTTGCTGAACTTCGGCCCCAGCGGCTATACTACGGACGCAGGAGAAAGCTTTGGCGCCATACTGGGCCATGTACTGGTGCCTGTGTTCCGGCCCATCGGCCTAGGCTTCTGGCAGATCTGCCTGGCTCTTCTGGCCGGGATCTCCGCCAAGGAAGTGGTGGTCTCCAGCTGCGCCGTGCTCTTTGGCATCACCAACGCCAGCTCCGGCGCCGGCATGACGGAATTTACCGCGGCTTTGGAAGCCATCGGGTTTACCAGCCTCAATGCCCTATGCCTGATGGTGTTCTGCCTGCTGTATGTGCCTTGTGCTGCCGCTCTGGCCACCATCCACAAGGAAAGCGGAAGCTGGAAATGGACCTTCTTTGAGGCCTTCTTCCAGTTGGCTACGGCGTGGGTGGTCACCTTCGCGGCCTACCATCTTTTAAGTAGTTTGTAAACAAGGAAACAGTTTTTTAAGCAAGAGAAAGCGGAAAAAGAAAAATTCCCCTTCCTCTTGCTTATTTTTTGGGTTTGTAGTATAAATAATGCAGGAAATCAATTAAATAAGTGTTTAATCGTTATAAAACAAATGGAGGGATGGATCATGAAAAAAAGCTACAAAGTGGATGTGGATTGCGCCAACTGTGCCGCCAAGATGGAAGCAGCGGTGAAAGCCACCCCGGGCGTCCAGGATGCCGTTTTGAACTTCATGCTGCTGAAGCTGAAGGTGACCTTTGAAGAGGGAGCGGATCCCCAGGAAGTCATGGGTCGGTGCCAGGCTGCCGTGGCCAAACTGGACGATGATTTCAAGATTTACTGTTAAAATGCTGCTGAATCGTAACCGGAGAGGGAGAGGGCCATGGAAAAAGAAGACAAAGTGATGATCGGACGGATCGCCGTATCTTTCATCCTGACAGTGGCCGCGGCGTTCCTGCCAGAAGCCTGGAAAGGAGAGGGAGTTTCCCTGGAATACCGGATCTTCCATCTGCTGCCCTACCTGGCGGCCTACTTGATTGTTTCCTGGGACATCCTGCTGAAGGCGGTGAAGAACATCCGGAAAGGCCAGGTACTGGATGAGAATTTCCTGATGGCAGTGGCTAGTTTGGGGGCTTTCGGCCTGGGTATCTACCAGAACGGGGACTATGCGGAAGCCGTGGCAGTCATGCTATTCTACCAGGTGGGGGAACTGTTCGAAGACTACGCCGTGGGCAAAAGCCGCCGGAATATCAGCGAGCTCATGGATATCCGCCCGGACTACGCCAATGTGGAGCAGGACGGGAAACTGGTCCAGGTGGATCCGGATGAAGTGGCCATCGGCACCCGGATCATCGTCCAGCCTGGGGAAAAGGTCCCCATCGACGGACGGGTGGTGGAAGGACGGTCCAATCTGGATACGGCGGCCCTCACGGGAGAGAGCCTGCCCCGGGAAGTGGGGGCGGGGGATGAAGTGATCAGCGGCTGCATCAACTTGAACGGAGTCCTGACCATTGAGACTACCAAAGAGTTCGGGGAATCCACCGTTTCTAAGATCCTGGAACTGGTGGAAGATGCCAGTTCCAGGAAGGCCAAATCTGAAGTGTTCATCACCAAATTCGCTCGGGTCTATACGCCCGCCGTGTGCAGTGCGGCCCTGGCCTTGTTCCTATTGCCTCCCTTGGTGCGGCTGGCCATGGGGGAAGCCCCTCTGTGGCATATGTGGTTGTACCGGAGCCTGTTGTTTTTGGTGGTCAGCTGCCCCTGCGCCTTGGTGCTGTCTATTCCCCTCAGCTTCTTCGCGGGGATCGGCGGGGCCAGCCGGCAGGGAATCTTGATCAAAGGCTCCAACTACATGGAGACCCTGGCCCATACCGCCTATGTGGTGATGGATAAGACGGGGACCTTGACCCAGGGCGTATTCGAGGTTTCGGCGGTCCATCATAATAAATTGGAAGAAAAGAAAGTGCTGGAAGTGGCTGCTCTGGCGGAATGTGCTTCCAGCCATCCCATCAGCAAGAGCCTCCAGCGGGCCTATGGCAAGCCCATTGATCGGAACCGAGTGACGGATATCCAGGAATACGGAGGCAAAGGGGTGGTGGCCCAGGTGGACGGCCATACCGTCGCTGCCGGGAACGCCAAGCTCATGGACATGCTCCACATCCCCTATGTAAACTGCCATATGGTGGGGACCTTGGTCCACGTGGCCATCGACGGGGCATACCACGGGCACATTTTGATTGCGGACCGGATCAAGGCCCACTCCCAAGAAGCCGTCCAGGCTCTGAAGGCCAACGGGGTGAAGAAAGTGATCATGCTCACCGGGGATGAAAAACGGACTGCTGAAGCGGTGGCCAAGGAACTGGCCATCGACGAAGTCCACAGCGAACTGCTGCCCCAGGGAAAAGTGGAGCAGGTGGAAGCCCTGATCCGCCGGAAGGACCCCAAGGAGAAAGTGGCCTTTGTGGGAGACGGGATCAACGATGCCCCTGTGCTGTCCCTGGCAGATATCGGGATTGCCATGGGGGCCCTGGGCAGCGATGCGGCCATCGAAGCGGCGGATGTGGTGCTCATGGACGACGACCCATTGAAAATCAGCAAAGCCATCCGGATTGCCCGGAAATGCGTGGGCATCGTGTACCAGAATATCGTTTTCGCCATCGGCATCAAGGGCATCAGCCTGGTGCTGGGGGCCCTTGGGTTCATCAACATGTGGTTCGCCATTTTCGCCGATACCGGGGTGCTGATCCTCTGTGTGCTGAATTCTATGCGGTGTTTATTCAATAAAAAAGGATAAATATGAGAAGAGACTAGGGCATGTTCCCTGGTCTCTTTGCATTTTTATGCAAAAATCTCAAAAAGTATCTGTCCCTCTCCCTCCAACTGTGCTATAATGGTCCTACTTCTAATTTTACAAAGTACCTGAGAATGAGGGGTGGTCATGATGTTTAAAGTGTTTATCGATGGCGGTGAAGGGACGACGGGGCTGCGGCTGGCCCAGCGCCTGAAGCAGCGGGAGGATATCGAACTGCTGTCCATCAGCAGCGACCTGCGGAAGAACCTGGACGCCCGGCTGGAAAAGATCGACCAGGCCGATGTGGCTTTCCTGTGCCTGCCGGATGCAGCTTCTCGGGAAGTGGCTGAAGCTGCCAAAGACTGCGAAACCAAGATCATCGACACCTCTACAGCTTTCCGCTGCGACCCGGGCTGGGCTTACGGGTTCCCAGAACTGGGCCCCAGCTATTTCCATGCCATCCAGGAAAGCAGCCGGATCGCCAATCCGGGCTGCCATGCCACCGGCTCCATTGCCGTCCTGGCTCCCCTGGTGAAGGCCCAGCTGATCCCGGCAGACGGGCTCTATACCCTGACTTCCCTGACCGGATATTCCGGCGGGGGCAAGAAGATGATCGCTTCTTATGAAAATCTCCATGATCAGGAACTGGATGCGCCCCGGATCTATGCCTTGGGCCAGCAGCACAAACATCTGCCGGAAATCTTGAAATATGCTGGGCTGGAACAGGCACCGATCTTCCTGCCCATCGTGGCGCCCTATTATGCCGGGATGCTGGTGACGGCGGGCTTCCGGATGCCGGCAGATCTGAGCCTGGCCGCCATCCGGAAACTGTATGCGGACTTTTTCAAGGATCAGGCTTTCATCACCGTGGTCCAATCGGAGGAAATGCCCAAGATGTTGGGGTCCAATACCCTGGCCGGGAAAGATTCCCTGCGGATCTTCATCTGCGGCAACGAGGAACGGTTCACCGTCTCCGCCCAGTTCGACAACTTGGGCAAAGGAGCCAGCGGCGCGGCCATCGAAAACATGAATATCGCCATGGGTCTGGACCCGACAACGGGACTGGAACTGTGAGGAGAGGGGGGTGTTGCACACAACGTGCAACACCCCTTTTTTTGTTATGCTATTTCCGTTCATTTTCATGTAATTATTATATATAATACGAAAAACCCCGAACATTATTACATATTGTATACAGAATAATATTAGAAATAGAGTAAACAACGTAACAATTTTCTCGTTTTCGTGACAATTATTTGTGAACTATTTGTGAACGGATTTACACAAACCGTATTTTAGCTATAATCGTAATTGTTCGAAGTGATACGAACAGTATTTACCAAAATAAGATGTAATGATTGTAAATTAAATGAAAGCAGGGATGGCTATGATGATCAAACTGGAGCACGTCAACAAGTACTTTGGCACCAACCATGTCTTGAAGGACGTCAACTTGGAAGTGAAGGAAGGGGAAAAACTGGTGATCATCGGGCCGTCCGGTTCGGGGAAATCCACCACCGTCCGGTGCATGAATTTCCTGGAAGAACCCACGGATGGGCATGTGTACATCAATGGGACGGAACTGACCCGGAAAAACCGGACCCAGATCATCCGGGACAACATGTCCATGGTGTTCCAGCAGTTCAATCTGTATCCTCACATGACGGTGCTCCAGAACTTGACCCTGGCACCCATGAAGCTCAAGCACAAGAGCAAAGAAGACGCAGAAAAGACTGCCTATCATTATCTGGAAGTGGTAGGGCTCCGGCACAAAGCCAATGTGTATCCCACCACCTTATCCGGCGGGCAGCAGCAGCGGATTGCCATTGCCCGAGCCCTGTGCGATGAAAGCAAGATCATCCTCTTCGATGAACCTACCTCTGCACTGGATCCGGAAACCATCCAGGAAGTGCTGGACGTGATGATCAAGCTGGCCAAAGAGGGGAACATCACCATGGTGGTGGTGACCCATGAAATGGGGTTTGCCCGGCAGGTGGCCGACCGGATCGTCTTCATGGAAAACGGACAGATCATCGACGAAGGGACTCCGGACCATTTCTTCGTGAATCCTACCAATGACCGGGTAAAGAAATTCTTGAGCAAGATTATCCGCTGATATACCGGCGATAATCATAGAGAAGAAAAGCAGCAATATGGGGAGGTTTTATCATGAAAAAGTTAGGCAAGCTGAGCAAGATCTTTGCAGTGGGTGTCACCGTCCTGATGGCCGTTTCTTTGTTTGCAGGCTGCGGGGACGAGAAAAAGAGCGCCGATACAGGTAAACCCTCCAATGCAGCGGAAGACATCGCCGCCATCAAGAAACGGGGCGTCCTGCGGGTGGGCGTGAAGAACGTGACCAAAGGTTTTGGGTACCAGGATCCGGCCACCGGGAAGTTCACCGGCCTGGAAGTGGACCTGGGAGCTGAACTGGCCAAGAAACTGGGAGTGGATGTGGAATATACGCCGGTGACGGCAGCCACCCGTACCGCACTGCTGGATTCCGGGGATATCGATATGGTAGCCGCTACCTTCACCATCACCCCGGAACGGAAAAAATCCTGGGATTTCACCACGCCGTACTATACGGACCATGTAGGGGTCCTGGTAGAAAAAGCCAGCAACATCAATACCCTGGCTGATCTGAAAGGCAAGGTAGTAGGGGTATCCTCCGGTTCCACTTCTGCCAAGGCTTTGGTAGAAGCCATGATCAAAGCCAAGGTCATCGATGGGGACGGCTTCGATCCCAAGAGCTTCGATGCAGCCACCTGGAACAAAGGAGTCAGCTTCAAGCAGTATGCCGATTATCCGGCTATTTCCACGGCCCTGTCTTCCGGCGAAGTTTCCGCCTTCTGCGTGGATAAATCCATCCTGGCCATTTACCACACCGACGACCGGACCTTCATCAAAGAACAGTTCGCCCCCCAGGAATACGGCCTGGCCACCAAGAAGGGTTCCGGCATGAGCAAGTTCTGTGAAGAAGCCGTGCAGGGCTGGCTGAAGGACGGTACCATCAAGAAGCTGGAAGCCAAATACAATCTGGACAAATAAGGCATGACAGGAAGCGGCAATCCTCCCTCGGCGCAGTGCTCAGACAGGATTGCCCTTCGTTTTTACAGGAGGAATGGATCATGGGCGGTTTATTTTCAGAAAGAGCCTGGGCGGTGGTCCTGGCCCACAAAGCGAATTTTATCCAAGGCTTTTCCGTTACAGTGGAAAGTGCTTTGGGCGGCATCCTGATTGCAGCGGTGCTGGGGGTCCTGTTGGGCCTCATGGGCGTCAGCTCCCGGAAGGTCCCCAAGACCCTGAACCGGATCTATGTGGAAGCCATCCAGAATACGCCGCTCATCCTGCAGCTGTGCATCCTCTATTATGCCCTTTCCTTCTCGGGCCATAAGATTGGGGTTCTGGCCGCCGGGATCATTTCCCTGGGGATCTACCATGGAGCCTATATGGCGGAAGTGATCCGGGCCGGGATCGAAGCGGTGCCCAAAGGACAATTCGAGGCGGCGGATGCCCAGGGCTTCGATTACACCCAAAAGATGGCCTACATCATCCTGCCCCAGACCATCAAGATCATCCTGCCGCCGACGGTGAACCAGATCGGCAATCTGATCAAGAATACGGCAGTGCTCTACATCATCGGCGGGGCGGATTTGATTTCTTCCACCTACAATTTCGTGACCGGAGCCACTACCGGCGGCTCCTATGCACCGGCCTATATCGTCTGTGGTGTCCTGTTCTTCGTGATCTGTTTCCCTCTGTCCACCCTGGCAGCCAGATGGGAAGCCAAGCTGAAGGCCCAGGATGAAATGATGAATGCTTGAGGAGGGATCGACTATGAATACGTTGGCAGGCAGTTTTGCCATACTGAAAAATCCGGATATCATGACCTTCATGCTGAAAGGGGTCTTCTTTACGGTGCTCCTGGCGGTGGTCTCCGTTTCTGCTAGCCTGGGCATCGCTTCCATCCTGGCTCTGGTGCGGAACTACTGCACCCGTCCGGCAGAACGGATATTCCGCTGGGCGGCCACGGCGTATATCGAACTGTTCCGGAATACGCCCCTGCTGTTCTGGATCTTCATCGGCACGGTGTTCTTCCCGGCTCCCGGCATCCGGCGGATGTTCGGCCTGAGTTCCGTGGAAACCAAGCTGCTGTTCAAGTGCACCATCGCTCTGACCATTTTTGAATCCGCCATCATCGCAGAAATCATCCGGGGTGGCCTGAACGCCATTTCCAAAGGCCAATTCGAGGCGGGGTATGCCCAGGGCTTCAACATGGTCCAGGTGATGTGGTACATCATCCTGCCCCAGGCCTTCCGGAAGATCGTGCCCACCCTCATGAGCCAGGTGATCACCATCATCAAGGATACGTCCTTCATGGCCAATGTGGCCACCATCGAACTGATGGCCCGGGTCAACAAAGTGCTGAGCGGAGCGGCTCTCTACAACGGCACCGGTACCATCAACGTATCCGATGTGTTCGTCCTCTTCGGCTTCGCAGCCCTGGTGTATTTCGTCATCAACTACACCCTGTCCTGTGCGGTACGCCATGTCCAGGCCAGCCTGGAACGGGAAGGGGTGACGGAACCAGTGGCAGAAATACCTGCCAATGTGGAAATGGCCAAGTGAATCTGCTGATCAAAAGGGGTTGCTGCGTGGGCAGCAGCCCCTTTTTCCTTTACAACCAGCCCCAAGTAAAGTACAATGAAGATTGTTGAGTTCCAGTCGCACCTTACAAAAAAATTTTTGAGGTGATTGTGTTGAATTTGTATCTTGGGGTAATCGTCGGTTATGCGCTGCTGTTGATCCTGCTGGGGCATCTGGTGGGGAAGCATGTGAAGGGGGCTTCGGATTTCTTTGTGGGAGGCCGTTCTTTCAATGCAGGGCTTCTGTTCACCACCCTGATCGCCGCCAACATCGGAGCAGGATCTACCGTAGGGGTAACGGGACTGGCCTATAAGTTCGGAGTATCCAGCTGGTGGTGGATCGGCTGCAGCGGCCTGGGGTCCCTGATCCTGGCCTATATCGTGGGACCGGCGGTCTGGAGAGTGGCCCAGAAACACAACCTGTACACCATGGGGGATTACCTGGATCTGCGGTATTCCCATGCTTTCCGGGGGGTCACTTCTACTATGATGGCCATCGGGACCTTGGCCCTGTTTTCCGGCCAGCTGCTGGGGATCGCCTGGATCCTCAATGTGGTGGCAGGGATCGACAAGCTGTACGGCATCATCATCGCTGCGGTTGTGGTGACTTTGTATTTCTCTGCAGGGGGAATCAAAAGTGCCGCCATCGTGAACATCATCGAACTAATCGTCATCCTGCTGGGCTTCTGCATCGCAACGCCGTTTGCGCTCCAGTACGTGGGAGGCTGGAGCGGACTCCAGGCTGCCGTATCCAGCCATATGGGAGACGGTGCCCGGACGGCTAAGTATTTTGCCTGGGACGGGATGGGCACCACGGCCATCCTGGGATATTTCCTGATGCTGACCCCGGCCTTCTGCATCTCTCCCGGCCTCATCGGGAAAGTCTATGCAGCCAAGGATGAAAAAGCCGTCCGGGTGGGGACCCTGTGGAACGGCATCGTCCAGCTCCTCTTCGCCTTCCTGCCCATGCTCATCGGCATGTGCGCTTATGCAGCCTTCCCGGATCTGGGGAACCAGGAACTGGCCCTGCCTAAAGCCATGAAGGAAATGATGCCTTTTGGGGTATCCGCCCTGGCTTTGTCCGCCATTTTTGCGGCAGAAGTCAGCACCAGTGACACGGTGCTCTATATGCTGGCCACCTCCTTATCCAAGGATCTGTACAAGACCTTCTTCCATCCGGAAATCTCCGACGCCGAGCTGCTGAAGGTAAGCCGGAAACTGACGGTGCTCTGCGGCATCGCCGGGATCTTCATCGCCTACTACATGGCCAACATCATCACCGCCCTGGCCATCTTCTATTCCCTGATGACCGTTTCCTTGGCGGCCCCCTTCCTGTTCGGGCTGTTTACGGAAAAGGCTTCCACCAAAGGGGCTTTCTGTTCTGCCGTCCTGGGGGTGGCTGTGGTGCTGGGCCTGAAATTCTTCAACGGAGGAAAGGGCATTGGCATCCTGAATTCCACCAGCCTTGGGATCATCGTGGCTGCTGTGGTGATGCTGGTGAGCCTGTGGGTATTTCCCCGGATTGGAAAAGGAACAGAAAAGAAATAAGGAAGACAGAGGGGGAAGGGGAGCACGTCTCCCGAAAAATCCATTGCAGAACGAGGTATGACCCATTGAACAAGAAACAAAAACGGCTGGCCCTGGGCCTTGCCCTGGCCGGCCTGCTGGGGACCGGTACCGTTTGGGCGTCCCCACTGGAACAGGGAGCCAAACCGGCGGAAACTGTCCTTCTGGACGAAACCGAGGGACCCCTTTCCCATCTCCAGAAAAAGAAAACGGAGAAAAAAGAAAAGATCCAAAAGGAACGGGAACCGGAAAAGAAAAAGAAGACCCTTGGTTTCCGGGAACGGATCCGGAAGCAGCGGAAACAGGAAGAAAAGGCGGCTCGGGAGCAGCCGGAAAAAAAGATCCCCAATGGGAGCCAAAGCCATCCGAAGAAAGTGGCCGCGGCAAATCCCCAAAGAGAACAGCGCACGGAAAGCCGGGAAAAGACGGACCTCGGCCGTGATGCACGCCCGGCATCCCAACCGCCCCTGGTGATCCGGAAGGGTTATCTGGCGGTGAGCGGGGACACCTTGGTGCTGCCCCAGTGGCCGGATCCAGACAAGCTCCTGAAACTGGAGAACCAGGATCGGGTGATTACGGATCCCAGCCTGAAAATCATCATCAACCGGCTGACCACCACTGCCAAGCTGTGGGAACTGCCGGAAAACTACCAGGAAGTGACCATTGCCGGGCCGGCGGAAGCCAGCCGGGACCAGGCCGTAGTGCTGCTGCGCCGGTACAATCCCAAACTGCCCATCAAGGCCACGCCGGAAGAAATCGTGGATCTGTATTACCAGGAAGCCGGCCGGGAAGGGCTGCGCTGGGACATTGTGTTCTGCCAGGCCCTCCTGGAAACCGGGTTTTTCCGGTTCGGGGGCACGGTAGTGCCGGAACAGAACAATTTCTGCGGCCTGGGGACCACCAGTGCCACCGTCCGGGGAGCGTATTTCCCTACCCCTCGGGATGGGGTGCGGGCCCATGTCCAGCATCTCATGGCCTATACCACGGACCGGCTGCCGGCCACTCCGGTAATCGATCCTCGGTATTATCTGGTGTACAAAGGAAAGGTCCAGAACGGATTCTACACCCGCTGGTCCCAGCTCAACGGCAAATGGGCCACCGGCAGTTATTATGCGGAGAAGATCCTGAATCTCCACGAACAGATGAAGAAGATCATCGCCATTTCCGGCAATGACTGGGATGGAGGCGTTTTGAAATGATGCATGTTGTACTGGTAGAGCCGGAAATCCCCGGAAATACGGGGAACATCGCCCGGCTCTGCGCGGCCACCGGGGCCAGCCTGCACCTGGTGCGGCCTTTGGGCTTTTCCGTGGATGACAGATACCTGAAGCGGGCGGGCCTGGATTACTGGCATCTGGTGGACATCCACTATTATGATTCGGTGGAGGAGGTGCTGGCCGCCTATCCGGACAGTCCTCGGTTCCTTTTGACCACCCATGCCCATAAATCCTACAGCCGGGTCCATTACGGGCCCGATTCCCTGCTGATCTTCGGCAAGGAAAGCGCCGGCCTCCCGGAAAGCTTCCGGCTGGCCCATGCAGAGGAATGTGTGCGGATCCCCATGGTCAGTGAGGCTCGGTCCCTGAATCTGGCCAATTCGGTGTCCATTGTCCTTTATGAAGCGTTACGGCAGAATGATTTTGATCTCCAGGAGGGAACCATATGATCTGTATCAAGGAATTCGAGTTCGACGCAGCCCACTATCTGCCCAATTATCACGGCAAATGCGAACATCTCCACGGCCATACCTATAAGCTGGTGGTAAAGGTGGAAGGCCATCCTGACGCAGAAGGGATGGTATTGGATTTCGTCCAGTTCAAACACACAGTGAAAGAGCTGGTGGTGGACCAATTGGACCATCACTGCCTGAACGACATCCTGCCCCAGCCTTCAGCAGAGAACATCGCAGTATGGGTCTGGAACAAACTGAAGGAACCTCTCACCGGGGCCAACTACACCCTGTATGAAGTCCAGGTCTGGGAGACCAAGACAAGCGGGATCGTGTATCGAGGTGAATCATGCTGAAAGATGTCCAGGCGCAGCAGGATCTGCGCCATATCGCACTGAAACATGTGGGAATCAAGGACCTGCGCTGGCCCATTTGCCTGGCGGACCGGGAAAAAGGCAGCCAGCATACGGTAGCGGAAGTGACACTGGCAGTGGATCTGCCCCAGGAACAGCGGGGGACCCACATGAGCCGCTTCGTGGAATGCCTGAAGCAGGTGGGACCCATCCGTCCCCATGAATTGGAGGAAGTGCTGGATGGGCTGCGGCAGAAGCTGGAAGCCCGGAAAGCCCTACTGGAATTCGATTGTCCCTACTTCGTGACCAAGAAGGCCCCTGTCAGCGGCATCGAAAGCTATTTGGACGTGGAGTGCCATTTCCGAGCAGAAAAGGGCGAAACCTTTAGCCTGGAAGTGGGGGTGGATGTGCCCATCCATACCCTGTGTCCCTGCTCCAAGGAAATCAGCAAGTATGGTGCCCACAACCAGCGGGCCTGGGCCAAGATCCGCATCCGTACTGCCCAGCCGGTGTGGATCGAAGAACTGGTGGAAATGGCGGAAAAGGGAGCTTCTACGCCCCTGTATTCCCTGCTGAAACGGCCGGACGAAAAATTCGTCACAGAAATGGCCTATGAAAATCCCCGGTTCGTAGAAGATGCGGTCCGGGAAATCGCCCTCCAGCTCAACGGGGATCCCCGGATCGACTGGTACACCGTCACGGTGGAAAGTGAAGAAAGCATCCACAACCACAATGCCTTTGCAACTGTAGAAAAAGAGGTGTGATATGTTCCTGACCATTCCTGCAGAGCGGATCCGTACCGAAATGGAAAAACTGGAAGTCCATCCGGCCGGCATCGGGCTCATGGCCCCCAAGGCGGCAGTCCTGCCGTTGAAGCTCCTTTCCATCCGGACTCCAGCGGCCAACATCATCAAACAGGAAATGCTGTCCCTGGGAGGGGACTGTGTGAATCCCAAGGGGACCATCAACTGCAGCTTGGACCGGGTGGATGTGATCCTCTTGGGGAACCGGCGGCAGTACCAAGCCTTGAAACAGAAACTGAAGACCATGGCCGGCTGGTTTGGCATCCAGGGCGTCCTGGATGATCTCCAAGCGTTCCTGGAGCCGGGAGAGATGGTGACCTGTTTGGCTGATGGTCGGAAACTGACCTACGAAAAGATGCGGGTCATGGGGATCCTGAACGTGACCCCGGATTCCTTCTATGCAGGTTCCCGGATCAGTGGGGAGGAAGCCCTGCTGCAGAAAGCGGAATCCATGCTCCGGGAGGGAGCGGATTTGCTGGATATCGGCGGGGAATCCACCCGGCCGGGGGCGGATCCGGTGACCCCGGAAGAAGAGAAACGCCGGGTGACAGGTGCCCTGGCGGCTCTACGGAAAGCTTTCCCAGAGTCCATCCTCAGTGTGGATACCTACCATGCAGATACGGCAGAAGCGGCCCTGGAAGCCGGAGCGGATATCATCAATGACGTGACCGCAGCCACTGGGGACGGCCGGATGCTGGAAACAGCGGCCCGGGCCAAGGCCCCTTTGGTGCTGATGCACATGCGGGGGACCCCCAAGACCATGATGACGGAAGACATGCGGAGCTACCAGAATGTGGTGGGAGAAGTCTCCCAATACCTGCTGGAGCGGGCGGCAGCCTGTGCAGAAGCCGGGCTGGGGAACGATAAGGTGATCCTGGATCCGGGGCTGGGCTTTGCCAAAGGCCGGGCGGAAAACCTGGACCTGTGCAGTGGCCTGGCTGAAATGACCGGCCACGGGATCCCCGTGCTCCTGGCCGGTTCTCGGAAGGCTTTCATCGGCAAGGTATTGGGAGACCTGCCGGCGGAAGAGAGGCTGGAAGGGACCATGGCCCTTTCGGCTGCGGCCCTTTATGCAGGAGCCCAGATGGTGCGGGTCCATGATGTAAAGGAAAATGTCCGGCTGATCCGGATGCTGGAGGCGATCCGGGCATGTCGATAGCCTATGTGGCCCTGGGGAGCAACCTGGGGGATAAAGAACAGAATATCCGCCGGGCTCTGGAGCTGATGGAACAGCACGGGGTCCGGGTGCGGAAGGTGTCGCCCCTTCTTACTACGGAACCTTATGGGGTGACGGACCAGCCGGAATTCCTCAACGGTGCTGCTGAAGTAGAATGGGCTGGGGATGCGGAAAGCCTCCTCCATACCCTCCTTGCCATCGAACAGGAGATGGGACGGCAGCGGAAACGCCATTGGGGAGAGCGGAACATCGATCTGGATCTTCTCCTTTTCGGGGACCAGATCCTCCGCAGCGCCGATCTGGTGCTGCCCCATCCGGATATGGCCAACCGGAGCTTTGTCCTGGAGCCGTTGGCCGCCATCGCTGAAACGGTGGTCCATCCAGTATTCCACCGGACCATCGGTGAACTGTGGCAGGCACTCCAGGAAAACCAACAGAAAAAAGGGGTCTGATTCATGGGTGAACGTGTGAAAACAGGCATTGTCCTGTTCCTTTTGTATGGGCTTTTATTTGCGCTTTCGCAGTTGGTCCAGGTGGTGCCAGGGCTTTCCGGCCTGCGGCTCCAGGCCATGCTGTCCGTGCCGTACGGGCTGATCTTCGGACGGACCGGGGCCATTGCAGCGGCCCTAGGGGCAGCGGCGGCCATGGCGGTGACTGGGGGGAATCCCAATTTCATTCCTATTGAATTCTTGGGGGCCCTGCTTTCTGCCTATCTGCCTTTCCGGATCTGGCAGGGGATGCGCAGTCCCCAGGAGCCTTACCTCTGCGTGGAAGACCAGCGGACGGGCACCATGTATTTCATCCTGAGCCTGATCGGAGCCATCCCCATGGCGGTGTTCCCGGCAGTAGGCGGGGACTTGTATCAAGTGGTCCCGTTCCCGGCTTCCTATCCACGGATCTTCCTGGCTTCCTTGGTCTGTACCGTGGTGGGCGGCTTTTTGGTCTACAGCCAGGCAGCGCCCAGGATGTTCCGAGGGGCTGGAGAAGCACTTTGGAACCGGATCCGGGATACCAAAGGAACCACTCGGAGCATGGCGGTGGCGATGCTCCGGATTACCCTTACGGGAGGTTTTCTGGGCCTGGGACTGGCCTTCATCTTCCCCAACGAATTCGAACTGCTGGTGGTGGAATATGTCATGGGGATCTTTGCTGCCCTGCTCTTTATCCTGACGGCCGTCTGAGGGAAACATCATGATGTATGTACTGACCTTCATTGTCCAGCTGGTGCTGTTCCTGACCTTCCTCTGGACCTGCAGCACTGTGTTCATGGGTCGGCTGACCCACAAGAAGCCGCGGCCCCTTGTGGCCGGCCCCAGCCGTTTTGCCATCTTGGTCTGTGCCCATAACGAAGAACCGGTGATCGGGAAACTTCTCCAGAGCCTGGAGGACCAGGATTACGATGGAGACCGGTATCAGGTGTTCGTCCTGGCGGACCACTGTACGGACCGGACGGCGGAAACAGCTCGGCAGTACCCCCATGTGACGGTACTGGAACGGAGCAACGGCCCCCGTACTGGGAAAGGCGCCGTGCTCAGCTGGGGGATCCCCCTCATCCAGGAGCGGTTCGGAAGTTCTTTTTCCCATCTGGTGATCTTCGATGCGGACAATATGGCCGATCGGGGCTTCCTGACGGCCCTCAACGACAGCTTCACCCATGGGGCCCGGCTGGTCATGGGGAACCGGCTTCCCCTCAATCCCTATGACAACCTGATCTCCCAATGGTACAGCATGTACTGGCTCAGCGTGGATGTGTTCAGCAAGCCTCGGTATAATGTGGATATGCCGGCCATTATTTCCGGCACCGGGTTCGGCTTCGACAGACGGCTGCTGGAGGGAGAAGGCTGGCATACCCGGACCATTGTGGAAGACATGGAGTTTTCCATGCAGCAGAATTTCAAGGGAATCTTTTCCGAATACCAGGACAAGGCCCGGTTCTATGATGAACAGCCCGTGACATGGAAGGCCATGGTGAGCCAGCTGCGCCGGTGGATGACGGGGAATTACGAAATCGCCCAGTTGTACTGGCGGGAATGGTTCCGTCATTTCCGGGCAAAGCCTGACATTCGGCTGATCGATAATTTCATCCCCATGCTCATGTGCGTGGTGTTCGGCTTTTATTTCCTGACCAATCTGCTGTGGGTGGGACACCGGGCCCTGGAAGGTCTGCCTCTCCTCACTGGGAAGGATGTGCTCTGGTGGACCATGCTCTATGTGCTGAGCCTGATCATGGGGACCAATGCGGTCCGGGGCGGGGAACTCCAGATCAAAAAAATGCTGCCAGGGATCCTGACAGGTGGATTTTTCTGCATTTTCCTTTCCCTGATCGCCGTCTATTCCGTCTTTTTCCCCCAAAGGAAATGGATCCCCATCGCCCATATCCATCAAGAAGGGCCGGAGAAGTAAAGAAGGGGGGTGTTGCACGCAACGTACAACACCCCCCTTCTTTACTTCTCCCATTCCTCTAAAAAACTGTGTTCCTTCCCATGGTGCTTGAACTTCAGTACGGTATCCAGGTTGATGTTTTCCATGCTGTGGAAGATGTTGCTGGGAACCTGGGGATTGCCGGCGGCCAGCTGGGCAATCAGTTTCTTCACTTCCAGCCGCTTGGAATCGGTGGTCCCATCCGTATGGCAGGTGGAACAAGTTTCCGTGAATTTGCAGGCACACTGGATGAAATACAGATCATTTTCGTCCCGCCAGCTCTTGATGTCAGCTTCCCGGACGTAATAGAGAGGCCGGATCAGTTCCATCCCCGGGCAGCTGGTGCTTTTCAGCCGGGGCAGCATGGTGCGGACGGCACCGGCATAGAGGATGCTCATCAGATTGGTCTCGATCACATCATCGAAATGGTGCCCCAGGGCGATCTTGTTGCAGCCCAGTTCCCGTGCCTTCCGGTAGAGGTATCCCCGGCGCATCTTGGCGCAGAGATAGCAGGGGGATTCCTCCACGTGGAAGACGGATTCGAAGATGTTGGTGGAAAAGAAGGTCAAGGGCACGTGGAGCAGTTTGGCATTCTCTTCGATGATTTTCCGGTTCATTTCGTTGTAGCCCGGATCCATGCACAGGAACACCAGGCCGAAGGGAATCTTGTTGTGGCGTTTCAGATCCTGGAACAGCTTGGCCATGAGCATGGAATCTTTGCCGCCGGAGATGCACACGGCGATTTTGTCTCCCGGCTGGATCATCTCGTAATCGCAGATGGCCTGGACGAATTTGCTGGAAATCCGCCGCTTGTATTTCCGGCGCAGGGAAGTCTCGATCCGTTTCAGCCGCTGGGAATCGGCAGCGTCTTGGATTGCCTGCTTTTCCAGCCGGCGCTGGAGCCACAGCGCATAGCCTCCCTTGAGGGAGACCGCTGTATAGCCTTGTTCCCGTAGGTTGTCCGCCAAGCCCAGGCTGATTTTCCCCCACATGCAGAGGCAGACGATGAGCTTTTCTTCCGGCAGTTCCAGGAGCCCTTCCTGGAGTTCCAGGGGATTTAGGTTCACGGCTCCCGGCAGGGTCCCTCGCTGGAAGGCCGCTGCATCCCGGATATCCACCACATAGATTTGCTGGGGATCCAGTTCCGCCAGTTCTTCCGGAGAGATCTCTCTTTGCTTTTCCCAATTATCATGCAAAGCATTCATTCTTTTCCATACTTCCTTTTCTTCAGAATCCATGGCAATTGCCGAATCTTTCCTATTTTACCATGAAATCAGGACAAAACAAAGGAAAAGAACGAGGGGAACTGGCCCAGTTCATAGGGCTTTTTTGACGCCTGCTTCCCCCTTCAAACCATTGCGGGGCCACTCCCCTTGTGCTATCCTTTATAAGTAAGGAGGAGAACACCATGGATATGAAAAAAAGAGCCGGGCAGACCGTTCTATTGGCTTGTATCCTGGCTTTGGGCATCGGAGCCTGGGGTTATGCCCAGGGATCGTCCCCGGCCGCAGGTCCTCTGGGAACGGAGGTACAGGAAAAACGATCCCTGGAAAGACCGGCCATGGAATCCAGGCCCATTGCCTATACGGGCCTGCGGCGCCGGCTGATGCGGGAATATGCCCGGATCCACTATGGCCGGGAGATGGAAACCATTGTCCCGCAGGCGGTGGTGGTCCACTGGACGGCTTCCAATTCCCGGAACGGGGTGTTCCGATACTTTTACAACGAGGAGAATCCCCGACTGAAAAACGGCACGCTGAACGTGGCCTCCCATTATCTGGTGGACCGGGACGGCACCATCTGGCAGCTGACCCCGGAAACCGCCCTGAACCGCCATGCCATCGGACTGAACTGGTGCGCCATTGGCATCGAGAACGTGGGCGGAGCGGAGGGCCGGGAAGACCTGACCCCGGCCCAGCTGGAAGCCAATGTGGAACTGATCCGGTATCTCCGGGACAAATATCCCACCCTCCAGTGGGTGCTGGGCCATTATCAGCAGGAACAGGCCCGGCATACTTCTTTGTGGAAAGAAAACGTACCGGGCTATTACCATGGCAAGACTGATCCGGGGCCCCGTTTCATGGCGGGATTGAAGGGTCGGCTGGCCGGGGAAGGAGTGAAGTTCTTTTGAAATCGTTGAACAAGGGAATTGGCCTGCTGCTGACGGGCTTTCTGCTGCTGTCCGGGGTAGGCGTCCCCCGTACCGCCCAGGCCAGTGCACCGGCTGCAGCTTCTGCCAGGGCGGCCCTGAGCCCCCGGCTCCAGAAAATCGGACGGATCATCCGGGAGGCTGGACCTGCCCAGGTCTATTTCACCAATCTGGCCACCAACCAGAGCATCTACTTGGGCAGCGAAACCATGCCTTCTGCCAGCATGATCAAAGTCTTTATCTTGGCCAAAGCCTATGAGGACATCCAGGACGGCAGACTGAGCCGGAAGGAAACCTTCACCTTGACCTCGGACAATGTGGTGGGTGGGGCAGGGGTCCTCCAGGGACGGGAGTACGGCAGCAAAGTGTCCCTCCAGGAGGCCCTGGAACTGATGATCACCGAAAGTGACAACACCGCGGCCAACCTGCTCATCGACCGGCTGGGCATGGACCGGATCAATGCCTATATGCAGAGCCATGGGTACACCCACAGCGTCCTGCGCCGGAAGATGATGGATACAGAGGCTATGGAGGCAGGACGGGAGAACCTGACCAGCACCCGGGATATTGCTCTGCTTTTCAAGCGGCTGTACCAGGGAAAATGTGTGGGCCCGGCCCAGGACCGGGAAATGCTGGCCATTTACAAACGCCAGACCGACAACGACAGCATCCCCGGAGACCTGCCCCAGGGAACGGTGGTGGCCCACAAGACGGGAGAAGTCAATGATTTCCGCCACGACGGAGGCATCATCTATACGCCCAAAGGAGATTATGTGCTGGTGATCTTCAACCGGGATTACACTCCCTACGGAACCATGGCTGAGCTGTCAGAGAAGATCTATCAGGCGTTTGTGGAGTAGGGGGGGACCTACGAATCTGTTGATCGTTGACAGGTTCCATTTGTCCCCATGGCCCTACAACCAACTGAATGAAAATAAAAAAATCATGCGGAAGAGAAACCCCGGCTGTCATTGGCAACCGGGGTTTCCTGTTTGCATTGCTCTTTCCTTGCTTGTTATCTGTTGTGAATGGAATATCCTCATTGACAATAGTCCAAAATCGTACTATAATTTATTTAGTTCCAAATCGTACTATTAAGGAGGACGTTATGGACAGAAAGGTATTATTTGAGGAGTTTCACAATTGTTGGTCAGAAATCAATGCAGCTTATGAAAGGTATGCCAAGCAACTGGGCCTTAGCTACACTTTTTTGGAGGTGCTGTGTGAGCTCTACTACGCCAAGGACAAGATTACCCAAAAGATCATTTGTGACCGTTGCCATTTACCGAAAACAACGGTCAATGCCATAATTTCCGGCCTGGTCAAGGAAAAGTATGCCGTCTTGGAGGAAATCCCGAATGACAGGCGGCAGAAGTCAATTTATTTGACGGCGATTGGTCGTCAGTATGCTTCTCCCATCATGGATCATATGCACTTCTGTGAGCTTCAGGCTTTTGATGTGATTGATGAACACATTGTTACTATCATGCTGAAAGGCATGAAAGATTACCAAAGAATCTTTAATGAAAAATTAAATGGAGGTAAAGAGTAATCATGGAAAATTTTCAGTTTTGTATTCCTACAAATATTTTGTTTGGCAAAGGCCAGATTGAAAACCTGCCGCAGGTTATGGAAGATTTCGGAAAGAATGTCCTGCTCGTCTATGGCGGTGGCAGCATTAAAAGGATCGGTTTGTACGACAAAGTTCAGAAGCTGCTGACGGACTGGAATTTGTATGAACTGTCCGGCGTCGATCCTAATCCTCGATTGGAAACCGTCAAACAAGGCATCGAAATTTGCCGTAAAAATTCTGTTGATGTGATTTTGGCAGTGGGAGGGGGCAGCGTCATTGACTGCTCGAAAGCCATAGCTGCCGGCTTCTATTATGAGGGTGATACTTGGGAAATGATTGCTTCCCACGCTCCCTTGAAAAAAGCTCTGCCCATCGTTACTGTGCTTACTATTGCCGCTACAGGCAGTGAAGCTGATGCCGGCGCTGTCATTTCCAATCCTGATACAAAGGAAAAAATGGCTTTGTTTGATCCGGCGGTATTTCCCAAAACTTCCATTTTGGACCCGGAATATACTTTTACCGTCCCGCCCAAGCAAACTGCCGCCGGGTCCATTGATATCCTGTCGCACTTGATGGAACAATATTTTGTTCCGGCATCCACCTTTATGGGCGATTTACTGATTGAAGCTGTTATGAAGACTGTGGTAAAATATGCTCCCATCGCTATGGCAGAGCCTGATAATTATGAAGCAAGAGGGCAGCTTATGTGGGGGAGCACATTGGCGGACAATGCCACGCTTTGCAATGGTAACCGGTTGGCAGCTTTTAGCTGTCACAGCATCGAGCATGAGCTTTCGGCCTATTACGATGTTACTCATGGTGTAGGACTGGCCATCATCACTCCCAGATGGATGGAACACGTGCTTTCGGAAAAAACGGCACCACGTTTTGCCCACTTCGGCAAAGAAGTTTTTCATGTCCATGGAAAAGACGATATCGAAAGTGCCAAAATGGCCATTGATGCAGTATACAAATTCTTTGAGAGCCTGGGTGTGCCCATGACATTTACAAAAATCGGTGTGGGCACGGAGCATTTTGCGGACATGGCAAAGCACGCTGTGCAGTTCGGTGGCCTGTCTCATGGATGGGTCCCCCTGAATGAAACAGATGTAATGGCTATATTGGAAAAGTGTCTATAATCAGCATGCCAATATGTCTTGGCATGCTGAAGGAAAAGGACTCAATGGAAAGGGGCTTGTTGCATGAGCAACAGCCCCTTTTAAATGGAAGCAAACCGTACTCCAGGGAAAGGCGCGCCCCGACACGCCCCTCGTATGGAAAATCCGAGATGTTCATCGGGGAAAACAGCAGAAATCCGTAGGGGATGACCAAGGCCGGCAAAGCCGTGCCGCTCGGTCAGCCCGCCCAGGCCGGCACTGGCGGAAATATGGTCCTGCCAATCGAAAGAGGACACTAGATCCCAACGTGGTAGGGGCTACCCGCAGGGGAGCCCGTCCCGGCCGCCGATCGGGCAGAAAAAGCAATTTTTGTACTGACTGTCAGAAATTGCGTTTCCCTTCCTTTATATAACAATCCCCTGCAAATGATCCACCTCGTGCTGGATGATTTCTGCCGGAAAATCTTTGAATGTCTGTTTTTGTTTTTTGAATTCCATATCCTGGAATTCTACCTGGATTTCCCGGTACCGGGTGGCTTTTCGGGTTCCGGATAGGGACAGGCAGCCTTCTTCGGTTTCGTAGGAATGTTTCTTTTTGAGGATCACCGGATTGAACATGATCAGATCCATCATCCCCAGATTCACCACGATGATGGCTTTGGGGACCCCGATCATATTGGCAGCCATGCCCACGCATTCCTGCCGATGGGCGGCCAGGGTGTCCAGCAGATCCAGGGCCGTCTGCCGGTCCCCGGGAAAAGCGGGAAGGGCTTTCTGCTGGAGGAAAACAATATCGTGGACGATTTCTTTGATCATGATAATACCTTCTTTCTGTTGAAACATATTCCAGTTCATATTTACTATGTTCTTCATCATAAAAAAGCAGTTCCTTTCCACTTGATTATACCAAAATTTTAGCATCTATACAGAAAAAGAAGGTGTGAAAACGTATCCGCAGCGGCAGCCTTTGCCCGCTTGAGAAAATTCTCTACCCGCTGACGCGGGTCCTTTCTCCCTTTTTCACATGACTAAGATATTACCAATCTATCATTCCAATTGAGTTATATCACTTTTCGGATTATAATAAAAACAACGAATAGTTGAATGAGGAGTTGTTTTCTTATGGGAAATGCTATTTCAGGTAAAGAATATCCCCTTGCAAAGATATTTGGAGAAGATTTTGAGTATCACATTCCCGCATATCAAAGGCCCTATGCATGGACGCAAACAGAAACCATGGACCTGTTTGATGATTTATATGACTTTTATCAAAAAGAAGAACAAGACAGCTATTTTTTGGGAAGCATTGTATTGATTAAAGATGAAAGCAAGCCTCATGCTGATGTGATTGACGGCCAGCAACGCTTGACTACGTTATCTATTCTTTTTTCTGTGATGGCTGATTGCTTTACAGATCTGGATGCAAAGATAGATTGCAAGAGACTCTTACAAGAAAAAGGAAATAAATTGACAGGAATAAAACCCAAACCGCGCCTTTTCCTACGAGATAAGGATCAGCCTTTTTTGAGAAATATATCCAGAACGTTAACCTTCAAGATCTGATGGAGAAAGATGCTGCTACATTAGAGGACGAACCTCAGAAGCACATTCAGGAAAATTGCAGAGTACTAAGAGAACGGTTTAAAGAATCTTTTTCTATAGATGAAGAACTGCAGAAATTTAGCCAATTTCTTTTAACCCGTTGCTTCCTGATTGCAGTTTCTACGGAAAATCAGGAATCAGCTTTTCGAATTTTTTCTGTAATGAATAGCCGTGGGCTGGATTTGCTTCCAACGGATATTATTAAATCAGAAACCATTGGAAAGATAGCTCCAAATCTTCAAAAAGAATATACAGATAAATGGGAAAAACTAGAGGTAGAAACCACGCGTGATGGCTTTAATGAAGTGTTTACCCATACAAGAACGATATTTGCCAAAGAACGGCCAAAGAAAAATCTGTTGGAAGAATTCCGGGAATCGGTATTATGCCATACTACACCTCAGAGTTTGATTGACGATTACTTGGAACCTTATGCGAACGCCTATATCCAGTTAAAAAACTGTGCTTATCAATCTACTAAACATGCTGAAGAAATTAATGATCTTTTGGTGTGGCTGAATAAAACCAATAATTATGATTGGATGCCTCCAGCCATTAAATTCTTGGCAGAACACAGTAATGATTCCGCTTATGTGCTTTGGTTTATGCAGAAATTAGAACGGTTGGCTTCCTATCTGCTGGTAACAGCTCGAGATGTGAATCAGCGCACGGACAGATATAAATGGATTTTGGTGGAAATGGAGAGCCGGCGTCAGACCACTTTAGACAATCCTTTGAAAAATATAGAGTTAACCGAATGGGAGAAAATACAGTTTAGAGATACACTGCAGGGAGAAATCTATTTGATGCCTTCTCAACGGAGAAATTATATTATCCAGCGATTGGATTCTTTTTACAGTGATGGTGGCGCTTCCTATAATGAAAAATTGTTTACCATTGAACATGTCCTGCCTCAAAACCCGAATCCTGATAGTGAATGGGCTAAGAGTTGGTCAAAAGAACAGCAGGTGAAGTGGCTGAACCGATTGGCAAATCTGGTACCTTTGACTCGGCAACGAAATTCGGCTGCACAAAATTACGATTTTCAAACGAAAAAAGAAAAATATTTTCAGTCGAAGAAGGGGACAAGCTCTTATAAACTGACAACCCAGGTACTTTCTTATCAGGAATGGACTCCAGAAATCGTGGAAAAACGACAGAAACAATTATTAGGAAAACTTGTGGATGGATGGGATCTTAAAAAAGATGGTAAATGTACTGAAAGTCCAGACTTCATGATTGCTGGTCGTGGTGGAGACGCAGTGGGCCTTCCTCAGGATAATGGGAAATTTCTTGTCAAGAAGGGAAGCCGGATTGCAGAAAGCAATACAGCAGGTCTTCAGAAGACTTATGTAGAGTTAAGGGAAAAGCTTTCTCAAGAAGGGGTAATCAAAGGAAATATCTTCCAAGAAGACCATGTTTTCGACAGCCCATCTTCGGCAGCTATTGTTGTTCTGGGACGTTCGGCCAATGGCAGGAGAGAATGGACAAAGATAGATGGCCGATCCTTTAGCAAAGTTATACGTTGAGAATGGGGTACAAGTTTGAAGATGAAAGTAAGCAGCTTATGATACTGCACAGAACACTTGTTCTGTACGAATGGCTTATTTTCCATAAAAAGCTCCAGTCATCGAAAGACTGGAGCTTTTGTTTTCATTTTGTTAATTTTTTACATCGGTTTGTTGTGATGGCAAAATTCAGGGTTCCGGCTTTGTGGCTGGCAACCAGATTCAAAGACTATTTCTTTGGAAAACTCATTTCAGCGGTGGATTGCTATGACAAGCTGCCCTATAGAGATTGGCGGACAGATTTTGTCGGGAAGGAAGGTCTGATCATCCTATATGAATCTGAGCACAAGGCTCCAGGAAAGATTTTCTTCCATATGCTGGTGGGGTGTAGGCGGATGGATGCATTGCACGGTGGGGGATTGGGAACCGGGCGGAGAAAAAGATACGATCATCACCAGGAACAGCATTTATACTTTTTCCCGCCAGCACAATTTGAGCAGAGAAGAAAAGCAAGTTCTTCTGGAAAGGGCTGCAGCTTCCGGGAGGATGCCAGGTGACAATAGAAAGCATTAACTATCAATCCGCCGATGTCGAAGATTTTGAGAAAAGTGATTGTCGCATCATAGGAAATGCCCAAGACAACGAAAACCATGAGCAGGCAAATGTCTATAAAGGATAAAATTTGCAGGCAAATTTTTTTAAGGGAACCCCTCCGGGTGGCCGGGAAGGGCGAGCCTGCTTATTATTTATCCGAACAAATCACTGTGGCTTCCTGTACGGGTCAGAGTCAGTGTCAGGATATCTTCTTCGATTTTATAAATCAGCAGCCAATCTGGCAGGATATGGCATTCACGGAATCCAATGTAATCTCTAGATAAAGCGTGATCCCGATATTTAATCGGAAGGACCTGTTCATTGACCAGGTATTCAAGGACCTCCTGGAAAAGCTCCGGCTTGTGTCCTGGACGTTGGACGGCCTTTTTGTAATCTTTTTTTGAATTGCTTGCGATAGCGGATCTTAAGCATTCAGATCCTCCATAAGGTCCTTCACGGAATTATAGGTTTTGCTCAGGTTCCGGTGATGATTCACGTCATCGATTGCCTGCAGAGTCTCCAGCTGGTTGGCAGAAAGACGAAGATCAAAAGGAATCCCGCCATAACGCACCACCGAACGCAGGAACATATTGATGGCTGTAGAGGTAGGAATACCCAGGTCAGAAAAAATCAATTCCGCCTGGTGCTTCAGATCAGCATCGACACGAAGATTTAAGGTCTTTGTTTCGGACATAGAAATCACCCCCTTTCAACGTTATTGTAACGTTAATTTAGGAAAATGTAAAGAAAATTACTTGATATTGCGTGGATTTATGGTAGCAAAAATAAACCCTCTGGGAGGCCAGGGAAGGGCGGGCCTGCGGCTCACCCCTACGGCGTCAGGGTCGGAGAACCGAGGAGGCAGGGAAATCCGATTTTCATCGTATCCCCGTTCCAGAGCCGATGCCGCCATTCGAACGCAAGAAATCAATTGACTCCAACGTGGTAGGGGCTCCCCGCAGGGGAGCCCGTCCCGGCCTCCCAGGGGGCAAAAATAGCAGGCCTGCAGTTGAGGAATTGAGGGCCTGCTTCACTTGGAAAAGAGTTATTTCAGCAGTTCATCGGATATTTCGCCTTGAATAGAGAAGCCTGCGTACTTCCATTGTGTCATCAATGACTACATAAAAAATGGAGAAGTTCCTTACATTGATTCTGTAGTAAGGATGTTCTCTTCTTTTTGATGATGGATAGGGAGCAAAGCTGAGGGGCATTTTAAGTCTCTTGACAATTGCTAATTCGATATCATCAACAAGGCGATGAGCTGCAGGCGGGTTCTTTAGAGTATTGGTTATATAGTCAGTAATTTTAAGTAAATCATTCTCGAAGAGAGAAAGAAATTTCAGGTTATAGTTTGGCTTGTCCATTGATCCGATTCCTTACTTTGTCAAAAACTTCGTCCTTGGAAAGTCTGACAGAAGTACTGGCAGCATAAGCATCAGCTTCATCAAGCTTTCTTTCCACGGTGTCAGTTAGAGCAGAGTATTGTTCAAGACTCATGAGAACCATGGTTCCATAACCATTCTTAGTAAGGAATACAGGGGAATTTGAACCTAAAACAGTTTCTTCAATCTCGGGAAATTTATTCCTTAAATCAGAAACCGGACGGATCGTAATCATAGTATCACCCTCCTTTTATCAATATAATATCATTATTTTATCGTAATTTCCATAGAAACGTGGAAAACTCTAAAGTCAGCAGTTCAATGAGTGCAGAGCCTGGCCTTCTGGTGTGCCCCTATAGGCCGCCCAGGGGGCAAAAAAGCAGGGGGATGTTGCACGCATATTTTTCACGTGCAACATCCCCCTATTTATCGATATGTAATATTTTAGAACAAATCAGAATGGGAGCCAGTACGAAAAAGAAATAATTCCAGTACATCCTCGTCCTGACGGTAGATAAGGAGCCAGTCCGGTTCAATGTGACATTCCCGGAAATCTCCGTAGTTTCCAGTAAGCGCGTGATCACGGTATCTGGTATCAAGAGGAAGCTGGTTTGCCAGTGTTTCAACCACGGCGTCCAGCTTTTCCAGTTTCAAACCCCGTTTCCTAGCCAGCTTTAAATCTTTACGGAATTTATTGGAAGCAATGATTTCAAGCCTCATTGTCCACATCCTTCACAAGGTCTGCAAAGCGGTGGTACCGTTTGTATTTTTCCGGATGAGCTTTCATTTCCTCATACTCGGCAAGGGCAGCACGGGTTTCAGCATTGAAGGCATTGCGGCGGACTTCAAAGGGAATCCCGTCACATCTGACAGCACTCTTTAAAAACATGGTGATAGCAGACGACATATTCAGCCCCAAATCATTGAATAATCCTTCCGCTTCCTTTTTCAACTCTGCATCCACACGGACATTGATATTGGCAGTAGTCATCCTGATTCACCTCTTTCTTTGTTTATCAATTCGATTATAGGTTAAAAAGATGAAAAATGCAATATAATAAATGACATTGCTTTATATTTGCAACATGATTACCGTATGGGCCGCAGGCCGGTTGGCCCGCCAGGGGCATGGAGGAAAGCAGCTCTGCCGCTTTTCCGTCTCACGCTCAGAGTCTCACGTCTTACGCAGAAGGAAATCATCTGCTGTAGGCAGATGCTTCTGAACGAATTTTGCCAACGGTCAGCGGCCGAAGGATAAAATTTGCAGGCAAATTTTTGAATGGAACCCTCTGAGCGGCCGGGAAGGGCGGGCCTGCGGCACGCCCCTACCGCGTCAGGGTCGGGGGAACGGGGAGGGCAGGGAGTTTCGGTTTTCATCGAATCTTCGATGAGCGGGCCTGCCGCCCCTACGGCTTTGGTGCACGGCCCGTATTTTGGTGCATAAATCGGCACCGGAGAGGGGCCTCACGCCGGGAGGCCCGTAAAACACACCGAATGTGTGGGCGTAATGGTAATCATCCCTACGCCAACCAAGTCATACCGAACGAAGGAGATCCTCTGACTCCAACATGGTAGGGGGCTTCCCGCAGGGGAGCCCATCCCCGGCCGCCCAAAGGGCAAAAAGCAGGCCCGCAGTCGTAGTGATTGAGGGCCTGTTTTCTGTCGGGATTTTTGGATAGGGTATTTGCTATAATGAATAAAACAGAAAGAAAGAGATAGTGGTGTAAAGGAGTAACAAAAAATGCTGCCGGATAAAATGAATTGGGATGAAATCAGATGTCTGTATGAAAAGGCAAAAGCATGTCTGCATAATCCTGAAAAAATAAAAAAATGGAAGGAAAAGCCCAAAGATGGCTGGTTCTATTTGTGGAATGCTTATTATTATGCTGCTGGTGATAACGAGAATGTGGATCATAGAACGTATGCAAGGATCCTGGCAATGATTGCTCATGAACTGCAGTTTAAAATCGATGATTGTGATCGATACCGCAAGTTTTTATGTCCAGCAGTCAGGGAATACGAAAAAGCAATTGCCTGCGGACAGGAGGTAAACAGGAAAGAATACCTTGATATTAAAGAAGAATGTGATTTCCTGGATTTTCAGGCACTGCATGAAGAAGATACGGAGGAGAACTGGAAGAAAATAATTTCTCTGATTGAAAATGGAGAACTTATGGATGAAAAATCTTTTCAATTTCATGACAGCGAGGTCGTTTATTTTCAGCATACTAAGACAGAGGCAATCTTGAAACTTGCATATTATGATTTACTGGCTGAGTTTGCTTTTAGAGATGTATGCAGCATCGAAATAGATACTGATCCATTTGTAAATTGGGTCCTGGATTTTCATTGCTACAAGGATTGGAGAACAGGAAATCTTGATTTCGAGGCTGGCGTATATCATATTATTTGCAAAGGGATTGTATTACAACGTATAGAAGAGAAGAAATCGTCTCGAATTAGATAACAAGATAAGGATGGAAATAAAAAAGATTCTCACACTGTCGATGCCTTCGCACGTTCGGCAGCTACTACTGGCAGTACGATTTCTCTGTCAGAGGAGAATCTTTGATTTCAGTATATAGGACAATATGAGAAAAAGCAAGAACAGTGTTTTTTATTGTTTTTTTGAAATATGGAATATAAAAACGAAAAAATCATCAGCTGGCATGTTGGAACCGGGCTACAATTGCCGTCGCCAACACACCACACTGGTGATTTCTTTGCTCCACATTATATCAATTTGCGTGATGACTGTCAAAAGAAGATTTTGCCCTCCGGGTGGCCGGGTAGGGCGGGCCTGCGGCTCGCCCCTACTGCGCTGCAATCGAACGTTTGGTCCGGCAGTTTTAAAAACGAGTATTTCGACGATCCCGTTTCTTTGATTTTTCGTTGTACCTTCAATCCCAACGTGGTAGGGGCTACCGCAGGGGAGCCCATCCCGGCCGCCCAGAGGGCAAAAAACAGGCCCGCAGTCGTAGTGATTGAGGGCCTGTTTTCTGTCCACTTTTTTGCACAGCTCATATGATATACTGAGAATAGGAAAGATTTGGATATCACCAGAAAGCAAGGGAAGTGGACAAAATGAGAGTTTGGATACAGTCACACAAAGGGTATCGTCCTGCCAGCAAGAATTTTTTTGAGGCCATGTGCGGGTTTGAAGAACTGGGGGCCGAAATCTGCTTTTTTCATAATCCAACGGAAATGCGGCAGGCTGAGCCAGAAGATATTTTGGTCGGTTATGTAGAAGCGGTCCAGAGACATTTGGACGAAATGGGTTTCTCCTATCCAGACTTGGATTATCCGGCAGAGCTGGAATATTGTCTGGGAAGGAAAATCTGGAAATCTACCATCAATACCATCAATTCTCATCCGGAACAGTGGCCTGTATTTGTAAAATCCATTGCAGATAAAGAAATCACCGGTGTACTGGTCCGTTCTCCTAAAGATCTGGTCGGCTGCGGAAACTGGGAGCACGATGTGCCTGTGTGGTGTTCAGAACCAGTCCAGTTCATAACAGAGTGGCGCTGCTTTATCCGCTATGGAAAAATCCTGGATGCAAGACATTACCGGGGAACCTGGGAGAAAATGCCGGATCCGGAAGTCATCAAGAAAGCCGTGCAGGATTACAAAACCGCGCCAGCCGGCTATTCTCTGGATTTTGGCCTGACGAATACCGGCAAGACCCTTCTCATTGAAGTCAATGACGGATATGCACTGGGGAGTTACGGGCTGTTCCATGTTGACTATGCAAAACTTCTGGCAGCCCGGTGGGCAGAATTGACCGGGACGAAGGATGAGTATAAAGATTTTTAAATATCTGAGCTGTTAAGATAACGTTTTTTTAATTGGATAACTTTTACAGAATCTTTCCGGCCTTCCAGGTGAGCTGTTTTCACCAACCGCTGACATTTATGATGAGGGGCATATTTCTATGAAAAAACGAAGAAATAACGTAATGATAAAAAAACGGCAAGACCCACCAGTAAGAAAAAAGCGGAAGAGACCATCCCGGGAAGAAAAAGAATCCTGGGAAAGATACAAGCAGGTTCGCAAATTGCCAATGGATAAACTTACGGCAGACGAAATATCAACTTTATGTATTTGTTATGATGGGCCCACAAAGCCACTAAAGATTACGCCAGAAGAAGCGGAAATCCTTTTTCAAAAGAGAATTATAGAAAGAGAGCTTGATGACAATGAGGTATGTCCTGTTTGTAGGACAAAAAGTGTTGTATTGGAATTTGGCAAATGTATTGAATGCGGATGGAAAGTGGATGACAGGCAGACCGCAGACCCGGATATGAAAAACGGCGCCAACAAAATGTCCCTGAACGAGGCACGTGAAGCCTGGGAAAAGGGGGATGAAATTATATGATATAAGCTGGCCACCTATAGAAAAATGGAATGCTAATCAATATTAGTGCGGTGGACTCTTAACCGTAAGATTTGAAAAATCGGAATCCTGCTTCACCATAGAATGCCAGCAATGTGGGGCTCGATCTCATGGGGATAAGTGTCTCCTGATACCGAAGTATTTACAGGAGAGCGGTGAATTTAATGACGGCTGATGAGTTGAAATCGTATATGTTGGATGATTTCGTATACGATTCTCCAACAATATAATCCTCAAGAGGAAAGGAGATGGAAGACTGTGGCAATGATAAAAAAGTAAGCCTTGCAAAAGCAGTAAATCAGTCGGTTACACTGATATTCCTACTTCTGCAAAGCTTACGAAAGGACTAAAGTGAACTACCCTTTAGTATCATTGTAGCAGGTTATTTTTATGAAATCAACGAAATTGATTACCATCGTAGCATTAGTTGTTTCCAGCATTGCTTTACTGAAAGTATTGGAGATATTATGATGCTTTCTTTTTCAATGGCCTTGAAATCAGCAGAAGACTTTGCAAAAATAAAGATGAGAAGCTATTGCGAGTTCAAGCAATGTTTTGTTTTTAGAGGGGCAAAACCGGAAGAAAAATTATATGGAGCGGTATATGCCACGGTTGATAGGCAAACAGGAAAAAACGGATATATATTAGGTTCTGATTTGCCTAAGACAAAGTGGCTTCCTGTAGAAAAATGAGAGATTCATTTGTCTTAAAATATTTCTACGGTTTAAAGGATAAAAATCCAGAAGATTTTTCCCGAACAGAACCCTCCGGGAGGCCGGGAAGGGCGGGCCTGCGGCTCGCCCCTACACCGTTGCAATCGAACGTTTAATCCAACAGTCTTAAAAACGAATATTTCGACGATCCCGTTTCTCTGATTTTTCGTTGGTTCTTTGACCCCAACGTGGTAGGGGCTACCCGGAGGGGAGCCCATCCCGGCCGCCCAGGGGGCAAAAAAGCAGGCCCACAGTCTTGAGGAGATTGCGGACCTTTTTCTGTCGTGATTTTTGGATAGGTCATTTGCTATAATGAATATAAAGCAGGAAAATAAATTCGGCTGTGGGTAAAGAACCAGGATGGAGGTGCGGCAAGTATGAGTACAAACCGTAGTCATAAACATGGGCTGTCCATTGATATAATGTGGGATGACTTGAAACCCCAGGTTCATCAGGTGATTCAAAAATACTTTGCAGAACATAACCTTTCCGTAAAAAAATTAAAGAAATGCCATGTAAGCGAGAATTATGAAAGGCGTGCCTATCAGGCTCCTGTCTCTCCCTATAATGTACCTAATAAGGACGACGGCAAGTGTGTGTTGAATGATTCCGTTGTCTCGCCAATTGTTTTGATTCTACATAAAAGAGATGACAAGCTGGAAATCGAAACTACAAGGTACACAAGACCGTTTTTAACGATGGAAACGAATTATCTGCTTGCGACGGCTGCCTATTTAAGATACCGGATTAATTCTTTGATCAAGCATGTTCTTTTTGACTATAAAGGAATTCCTTGCGGAGTAGACCCATTTTCCCATAAAGAGTTTGATGTATGGTACCGTGATAAGGCGGAAACCATGACAAGTATAGATGATGTGATGAATAAACCGTTTTTTGATGGAAAAAGTCTTACTGAAATTGTTCCTGAAATTGAAACCCTTGAATTGTGAAACTGGGAGGCGAGCAAAATGCTCAACGACGTTATGACTTTGGCAGAAGCCTCTGTTATCTGGGGTATCAAGTATGAAGGTCTACTAAAATGTATAACTGCTGGGCCTTTAGATCAGCCCAAATTTCATGATGATGAAGTGGATAAAATTCAAGATACATGGGTAGTGACAAGACAGGCCATGGAACGGCTTTTTTGGCCTATGCGGGCCATTACTGCTGATACAGCCTATATGCTTGTCCAATTAGAATGCTCTGGTGCCCTAATTACAAACTATTATGAAACCGAGCGAGGATTCATATTTTCTGGGCGATGGTATGGTGGGGGACTCCCAAAAGTAGAGAAAAAGACAGGTCGAGTCGGCTGGTATTTGGAGGAATGGGGGAATAGGGATAAAGCCAAGTGGAAAGCAACAGAAGATCTCTTTATGGGCAGTTTTGAGACCTCCTTGGGACCAATTTACGATTCTATAAAGGAAAAACAGGAAATAGTAAGAAAAAACCAGCTTCCTGGTGTCCACAACCCCTACCCTAAATCTAAAGAACATAAAAACCTCTTTCAAAAGTTTTTAGATAAAATCGGATGGTAGAGAATAGATGGATAAAAGGGGGGTGGTGAAATGCCCAACAATAGTATGACTGTAGCAGAAGCTTTGAAAATTGCCGAAAATTCTGTGGGAACTAAATTTCATAAATATGCTGAATCAGAAGATAGTTTTGCCTTTTCCATTTTTAAACCAGGAGAGGTAGTATATGGTCCAAAGTCATATATAGTGTCTAAGAGTACAGGAGAAGTTAAGCAAGATCCCCATAAATTCTTTGATCCATGGCCATTTGGAGAATGGCATGTAGTGACGGATGATTTGAGAGGAAAAAAGAATTTTATCAGAAGGTTTCTGGATAAATTGAAAGATAGTCGGTCATGAAGAAAGAAGAACTGGAAAATGAAATGTTGGGAGATGTTGTTTGTTCCCTAGGAAATCTTCAGTTTGCAATATATATGGTAGATGTGTCCCAATTGGATTAAGATGATTGTATTATGCGCAAGGAAAAAGCACCCAGCAAAAATGCCAGGTGCTTTTTTCTTGCCTGATTGCTATAATAACAGAGAAAATTTCACCCCACAAAAAGTGCAGTAGTAAGAACAGCCCGTTTTACTACCATTTTTACTACTACAACGGGGAAAGTTGTGCCGTTTTTTGCAAAATTATGTCCTTTTCTTCGTGAACAGGTGAAACCCGAAAATCCGCATTAATTCGGCATATTTTGGCATAGAAGGGAGTTTTGTGTCCATGATGAGGATGCTTTTTATTTGCCATGGCAACATCTGCCGTTCCACCATGGCGGAATTTATTATGAAGGAGCTGGTCCGGCGTCACCATTTTGAGGAGGCATATGAAATCGCTTCGGCGGCCACCAGCCGGGAGGAAATCGGCAACGATACCCACTGGGGAACCAAGGAGCAGCTGGATCTCCACCATATTCCTTACGCACCCCGGAAGGCCCGGCAGATGACCCGGGGGGATTATGAGCACTATGATCTGCTCATTGGGTTCGACGACGAGAACCTTCGGGAGATCCGCCGGATCGCCGGGGGAGACCCGGACCGGAAGATCCACCTGCTGCTGGATTTCACCGCTCATCCCCGGGAAATCGCCGACCCCTGGTATACGGGGGATTTTGTCAGCACTTACCGGGATGTGGAGGAAGGGTGCAGGAGCCTGCTGCACAAGCAGCGGCCTGCCAACGGTAAGCTGCCAACGGTCATCCGCTAAAGGATGACAGCAGAGCTTGGCTTTGAACAGGAAAAAACAAGCTCAGCTTTTTAACATTATCACTGTAGGACAATCGATATGATCCCCGGCCCCTGCCAGGGGGTCGTATTTTTCTGCGTAGAAAATGCCGATGTTTGTCATTTCCGGTACTTTGTCCTTGTCCGTCAGCCGGTAATCCTGATCTCCCAGGGCCCGGAGGGATGCGTAATCGGCATCGGGGTCATCTGCCTGTTCCACCACTGGCTTTACCTGCACCGTATAGAGCTTTCCTTTTTCCCGTTCCAGGGTCAGGGTGAGGGGAGTGCCGGCAGGGGAATAATCCAGCAGATACTGGGCCAGGTAATTCCGCTGGCTTACTTTGGCTCCGTTGATGGCGGTGAGACGGTCACCGGGCCGGACGGCCGCCAGTTCCGGATGTTTGGCCGTATCCACGGTCTGGATGGTGGGGGATTTGCTGGTAAATGTCCCTTTCAAGGTGATCCCGTAATCATTGTGGGGTTCCAGCTTCCGATAAGTGGTCTGGGCCGCCTGGAAAATATGGTCCACAAAATCATTTTCCAGACTGGTGGAAATCCCCGATTGTGGCGGTACGTATCCGTATTTGGTGGTGTAGCCGGCCACATACCAGCTCTGGCTGAAATCCATATCCACCCAGGTCCCTCCGTCCTGGGGAGAAAAACGGGCATACCCGGTGCTGCCGGTAAAGTTGCCACTGCTTTCGGTTTTAAACAGTTCACAGGCCAGAGGATGGTCACCCATCCGGTATTCGAAGGGGAAGGATACCTTGTCGTTCAGAAAAAGAAGAAAGGCATCCCGTACCTTTTCCGGTGCCATACCCGGATAGAATACACTGTACATGGGACCGTAGGGGGCCAGTTTCTGGTTGGGAGCCTGGAGCCCCTGGATCAGCCGGGGCAGGGTGGAAAGCTTTTCTGAAAAGGCCTTTCCGTTGTTCTTCACGGCTTCCAGTTTCCAGTCCTTGGAAGGAACGGACAGCTGTGCCGCTTCGTCCGGGGTCAGCAGGTACCACCGGTCCAGACCGGGGACGCCGGCAGGGTAGGTGCGGCCGGTGGCATCGGACTGGGGCTGGAGGGTCAGGGTCCGGGAACCGTTCACCAGGGTAATGGGGCCGAACTGGCTGTCCGCCGCCCGTTTGAGATCCTGGAGCCGCAGGTACCACCGGTTGGAGGAAGGCACGTGCTGGAGCTGTACCGCCACTTTTCCCGCATGGGTCCGGGCAACCCGGATGGATTCCCCGTTTTGGGTCACCAGATTCCCGTTCCGTTCCGTAAAATCCATGGCAAGGGTACGGTGGCCAAAGCCCAGAAAACAAAGAGAAAGCAGCAAAACAGCATAGACCGTCGGTCGTTTTCTAAAATGCATGGAAATCCCTCCTTCAGGGCAGAAAAATTTCAAATGGATATGCCTTGATTATATACCCTGCAGGAGGAAGAGAAAATAATAAAAGGAACCCGGAGCCCGGGTTCCTTCCATCGGCCGTTGACCGTTGACAGCTGACCGTTGACGGGGCTGTTGCCCATGCAACGGCCCCTTTCTTACATGCACCCGCCTTTTCTGTCGGAAAAATGTTCCTTCAGCAGCTGGTTGATCTCGGCTCTTTCTTTGCCCTGTTTTTCCATCTGTTTAATCAGCTTGTAGGCGTGGAACAGGGGAGAGGGGGCGATTTCGGAGCTGAAGAAGCCGATGCCCATGTTCCAGGCCAGCTGTTCGAACACATCGTCCAGGGCCCGGGAATCCAGGCCGTTGGCATAGGCCTTCAGCAGTTCCCGCATGGCCTGGCGCATCCGCCCGGCACCTACTGCATTGGCCAGGGACAGCAGCAGCCGGATGTTGTAATCCAGGTAGCGTTTTTCGCTTTTCCAGGTCATATCCCAGAATTCCACCGCCAGTTCCCCCAGTTTTTCGTCGATCATGGGGTAGTTGGTGATCACCGCCGGCCGTTCCGGGGCTTCTTCCGTGTTCCCTTTGTTTTCGGTCCGGTAGAAATAGGCGTGGTATTCGTTGGGGGCCTTTTTCTCGGTGGCATGTTCATAGCCCAGCATTTCCATCACTTCATAGAGGGGGATGGGTTCGAAGGTCTGGATCACTTCCAGTCCCTGGCCCACAGGGAGCAGGGATGCCTGTTTTTTCAGCCCTTCCAGGAAATTCCCCGCAATGCCCCGCACGTCGACTTTTTTAAAGCTGCTGATTTTATCGTTCCATTCCAGATTTTTCATACCGATTCTCCTTCCGTTCGTTCCTGTTATCCCAGGTGATGTTACGTGCTTCGTCTTTCTGGAAACAATATAGCATGGAACAGGAAACTGGTATGTTGTTTTTACAACGAAAAAGACGGAGTATATCCTCACGGGAGGCCCGGGACGGGCGTGCCTCTGGCGCGCCCCTACGCCGTCAGGGTCGGGGAAACGGTGGGATGAAGGAGGCGCGGATTTTATCGTATCCATGTCTTTTATTCTTCAAAAGCAAAATGTTCCAGCGCTTTCAGCTGGTCTCTTCTTGCATAGATCACAGCCATGATATAAACACAGCCTGTACGTTCATTGATCCAATAATAAATAAAGAAATTCTTGGCAATGATTTTTCGCACACCTCTGGAATGCCAGGGTTCGGATTCAATGGGCGCAATGGATTTTGCCAGGTAGGATAATTTCTCGATTTCTTTTCGAATACTCTGAATATATTGCAAAGCTACATCTGGAACAGAAAGTACCAGGGCTATGTAGTTTCGTATGTTTCGTAAGTCTTCTTCAGCATTTGGTGTAATGATAATGGTGTATGCATCCACTACTTCAAACCCCTTTCCAAATCATTAAAAACATCCCTGAAAGGACGGCCTTCTCCGGCAAGGGACTGTTCGTAGCCATGTTCCAGTTTGGCGTTCAGTTCTGTATCGGTCATGGAATCGGCTGTTTCAGGTACTGCAGGAATGGTCAGAGGGAAAGGGATGCCCTGACGGTAAATGATCTGGCGGTAAAGGGAATTGATTACCACCGAAACAGGAATGCCCAGTTTCCGGAGAATGGCTTCAGCCTCTATTTTTACATCATTTTCAACCCGTGCGCTGACAGTGGAATTCTTCATGGAAAACACCTCCTTTTTTATAGTGTAATACATTTAACTGCAAACTGCAATACAAATAAAAAAGGATAAAAATCCAGGGGCTTTTCCCGAATGAGAACCCTCGCGGGAGGCCGGGACGGGTGTGTCTCTGGCGCGCTCCTACCACGTCAGTGTCAGAGGGAAGGTGAAGGCGGGAGGAGCGGTTTTCATCGTATCCCCGATGAACGGGACGGCTGTATGGTCGGCCCCCTACAGGGACAGCGAACACAGAACCATCCGTTGTGATCGAACGACGAATCCATCGTACCCTTCGTCTCAACGGTCCCTCGACAAACGCTGAACGTCCGACGCTGGACGAATCCCGCTCTTCACTCTGCCCTCTTCACCCTGCACTGCCTTCTCCCCACCCACGCCCCGGCGGCAGCGGCGGTGAGCATGGGGACTAGGGTGCGGATTGGGAAGCACAGGAGCATGATAGCGGCGGAGAGCAGGGGACGCCTGGACAGGTATCCGCAGGCCGCAGCGGTGGTGGCGGTGGCAGCGAAAAGGGCTCCGGCTCCGGTAACGGCTGCTAGCCCATACCCCAGGGACACGGCGCTGTACACAATGGGGAAGATGCTGCCCCCTTTCCAGCCGAAGGCCAGGCACAGGGCCGTTGTCAGCAGCTTGGTGACGGCGGTGAGAAAGAGCAGGGTCACCGGCAGCTGCTGCCAGGTGGCAGTCAGGGGAAGCAGACGGCCCCCGCCGCTGAACAGGTTATCCAGGTTCCAGAGCCCCAGCAGGGAGACAAAGGCCCCGGCCGTGAGACAGGACAGCACCCGGTTCCTGGCCAGGGGATGGGCCAGGGCATTGGCGCCTTTGGCAAACAGTTGATACAATTTTCCCAAGAGGATACCGCCGGCCGCAAAAAGGGGCATCCACTTCCATTCCGCCAGGCCCGCCCAACGGCGCCACATCAGCTGGGGCAGTCCATGGCCTGGCCTGGCGGCAGAATGCAGCAGAAGAAGGGCCAGTACACCGCCCAGGACCCCAGCCATATAGATGAGGACCTTCACCCGGTGCTGCTGTTTCGGATCAGGGAAAATCGGGGGAGGGGTTCCGGCAGGAGGACCTGCAGGGGAGGGGTCAAAGAATACAGCGAGGCCAGGCTGGCTGCCCAGCTGCACAAGCGCACGGACCTGGAAGACGATATGGCGGATCCGATCCCTTACAGCGAAACACAGGGAGGTGATGATCCCTGTCAGCCCGGCTTCCGGGCCCAATGAACCTCCGGCAAAAAGAGGCAGCAGCACGGCGGTGAAAATGGCGGGCAGCCGGTGATAATCGTAGGTGCCGTCCCGTTTCACTTTGGCGATGACTTCGGCCATGGTGTCCGGGAGGATCCCAAATTTTTGCTGGAACAGACCCATGGCCAGCCCACCGGTAAGACACAGGAACGGGATATACCAGGAACCTGCTCCCAGGTGCTGGGGAAGGTTTTCCCAGAAAAATCCCATGCCCATTCCCAGGATCTTGAGGAAGGCCCAGACCAAGGCACCTCCTGCAGCCCCCAGCAAGAACACAGATAGGGCCAGAAAGCCGGCCAATTTGCCTTTTTGGAACCTTGATAGATTCACAGCGGAAGCCTCCTTATACATACTTTACTTATAATTATAAAGCAAGCTCCGCGGACAGAAAAGGGGGTGCTGCACGCTGTGGGCAGCACCCCCTTTTCTCACTTCAACGCTTCTGCAAATTCTTTCCCATACTTCCGGCACAGTTCCTGGCTGGCCTGGTCCGGGGCCCACTGGCACCGGAGCCCTTCGTTGACCACATGGAACCCGGCCCCGCTGAGGAGTTCCGTGATCTGTTTCACGGCTTCCCCGCTCCAGCCGTAGCTGCCGAAGGCGGCGGCTTTTTTATTCTTGAACTTCAGGCCCCGGATCATCTCCATGATGCCTCCGATGGAATACAGGAACCCGTAGTTGATGGTGGGGGAGCCCACTAGGATGGCTTTGGATTTGAACACTTCCGTCACGATGTCGTTTTTGTCATCCACCGCAGAGTTGTAGATCTTCACCTTTAGTGTAGGGTCCGCCTGCATCAAGCCTTCAGCGATGCATTCCGCCATCCGCCGGGTGGAATTCCACATGGTGTCGTAAATCAGGGTCACCTGGTTTTCTTGGTAATTCTGGGCCCATTCCTGATAGGCTTTGACAATCTGCAGCGGATCATCCCGCCAGATCACCCCGTGGCTGGGACAGATCATGCTCACCGGTACATCCATCTTGAGGATTTCGGCGATCTTCCGGGTGACCATGGGGCTGTACAGGTTCAGGATGTTGGCGTAATACTTCATGGCTTCCCGGTACAGTTCAGCTTTGTCCACCGCATCATTGAACAGGGTTTCGCTGGCGTAATGCTGGCCGAAGCCGTCGTTGCTGAACAGGATGTTCTCTCCGGTCATATAGGTGAACATGGTGTCCGGCCAGTGGAGCATGGGGGCTTCGATGAACACCAGCTGGCTGCCCCCCAGGTCCAGGGTGTCCCCGGTCTTCACAGTGACGAAGTTCCAGTCCTGGTGGTACAGCCCCCGGAGGATGGCTTCCCCTTTTTGGGTGCAGTAGATGGGGGTATCGGGGATTTCCCGCATGAGAGCCGGCAGGGCACCGCTGTGGTCGTTTTCATTGTGATTCATCACGATATAATCAATGGCCTTCAGGTCGATCTCCTGTTTCAGGTTGGCCACGAATTCCTCATCAAAGGGCTTCCAGACCGTGTCCATCAGCACCGTTTTCTGATCCCCCCGGATCAGATAGGAATTATAGGAGGACCCTTTTTCCGTGGAGTATTCATGGCCATGGAACTCTGTCAGTTCCCAGTCGATTTTCCCAACCCAGGTGACTTTATCCGTAATTTTCTTTCCCATGTGAAACCTCTCCTTTGGCAGCAGCCTGTTTTTTCTATGGTTCAAGTATACCGTGGATAAGCGGGAAAATCCGTTGTCAGTACAACGATTGGGAGAGCAGTGACCAGCCGAGGGAGAATATGCGTTCAAAGAGTGTTGCGTGTGCAGCACTTCCCCTAGCATCTCTGGCCCATATGGGGTACAATACAAGTAATGCTGCCCATTTGCCCGTGTCCAATTTTCTGCATCTGAAAGGTGGTATTTCCATGAAAATCAAACGTGTATTGGCCATCCATGACCTTTGTTCTTTTGGGCGCTGTTCCTTGACGGCGGCCATACCTGTGCTGTCCGCCATGGGGCACCAGGTCTGCGCGTTCCCTACGGCCCTGTACAGCAACAACCTGACCTACGGGAAATTCGTTTCCCGGGATCTGACGGACCTGATGGCTGGGTATCGGGACCAGTGGAAGGAACTGGGGCTTTCTTTTGATGCGGCCTACAGCGGTTTCCTGGCGGGACCGGACCAGGTGGAACAGGTGATCGCCGCCATTGAGGAATTTGCCGGGGAAGATCGGATTGCGGTGGTGGACCCGGCCATGGGGGACGACGGAAAGCTGTACCCGGTGTTCGATGGTGCCATGGTGGAAGCCATGAAGAAACTGGTGGCCCATGCCGCCCTGATCACCCCCAACTATACGGAAGCCTGCCTGCTGACGGATACCCCCTGCAAAGCCGGGGCACCTACTGACGACGAGCTGGAAGCCCTCTGCGACAAGCTGCTGGCCCTGGGACCCAAACAGGTGGTGATCACCAGTGTGCCCTGCGATGAGGACCATCTGAAGATCGTCAGCTATGAAGCCAACCAGCTGTTCCCGGAAGCCTATGAAGTGAAGAAGCTGCCCTTTGCCACCTGCGGCACGGGAGATGTGTTCACCAGCACCCTGCTGGGATATGTGCTGAACGGCAAAGATCTGAACCGGTGCGTCCAGGAAGCGGCGGATTTTGTCAGCTACGTGATCGACACCACGATCAAAGCCGGGACGGATCCCAAGGAAGGGGTGGTCCTGGAAGGGTGTCTGTGGAAGCTGCTGTTCCCCCAGTCCAAGAACTGTACTACGTGTATGGCGTGAGGGAGCGAGGGACGAAAGGGGGCTGTTGCGCTTGCAGCAGCCCCTCTTGTTTTCCCCTTTCTTCCAGGTTATAATGAAGAATGGTGAAAAAATGTTTGCTTTTGGGTGGTTCCGGGGGCAGTTGGGGGAAAGGAGGACGAGGGGCATGGAATTTGTGAAGAAGACACCGGCCGAGAAGGAAGAGACCTTCCGGCTGCTCCAGAAATTGTATGCTTCCGAACCCATCAAGCCCCGCACTCCGGCGGCCCCTCTGCCGGCTCCGCTCCAGGAGCTCCGAGCCATGCAGCAGGATCCGGCTTCCCAGTATGAAACCACTCCGGAGCTGTTCGTCCGTCAGGGGAAAGCCCTGGCAGCCTATGAAGATGATACCGTGTACGATCTGCCGGTGCTCCATTATTATCCCACCTACCGGGTGCTCACCGATAAAGAACTCCGGGGGTATTTCGGCTGGCGGACCCGGCTGCGGCACCAAGAGCTGGAACGGACTTCCCTGACTTATGCCTTCCTTTATATATACGAACTGCTGAACCAGATCGGGGTGGAAAATCCTCAGGATGGGTATGAGAAACTGAAAGCGTTCGAGGAAAACTACGGCCTGCTGGATGACCGGATCCTTCCCTATCTCCACCAGTGGCTCCGGGATTATGTGCTGTATTACCAGCTGGATCCGAAACTGCTGCCGGAAACCAAACGGACCCGGCAGGACCAAGCTTATCTGGTGCTAGAGGACTACAAAAAGGCTTCAGATCAGGATCTGTTCGATGCCTTGGATCTTTTCTCTACCTACCATATCAGCCGGTCCAAGCTGTATAAGGAGCAGCCGGAGGCGGCTGTACGCCTTTTGGGCCGGATCTACCGGATGATCCAGGCCTACTGGGAGTCCCACCGGAAGAAACCGTTCCTGCGGGAACATGTGGGCGGTCCCACCTATGACTGGCTGGAACTTTTTGCCAATGCGGTGTTCCTGCAGAAAGAAGACGGACGGGAATTCAAGGTGCAAGTGGACCCCATCTGCATTTATCAGGACCAGAAGGGTGTCTGGACCCTCCGCCATTATGAATATGCCTCCCAACAGCTCCGGAAGCTGGGGAAGCTGATGAAGACCTTGGATGGCCTGCTGCGGGAAGCATTGGATTTTTCTCCGCCCCTCCAGCAGCCCCTTTCCTACAAATGGCTCACCAAACTGGTCCGCCAGGCGGTGGAAGAGGACCGAAAGGAACAAGAGGAAGCAGAAAAACGGAAAGTGGTGTTCCACTTGGACCAGCTGGATAAGATTCGCCGGGATGCGGCGGTGACCCGGGAAAGACTCATGACCGAAGAAGAACGGCGGGAGGAGATCCTGCCTTCTCTGACGGGCCAGCTGGAGGCTCCGGAGCAGGAAAAGGGATCCCCAGGACTCCAAACTGTTGCTCCGGGTGCTGCGGCTTCAAGAACGGCTCCTATGGACCAATCTTCCGCCCTGGCAGGAACGGCCCCGGCTTCCGCCCCAAAAGCTCCGGATGGGGCATGGACGGATCGGCCTTGGAACCTGACGGAAGACGAATACCGCTATCTCAAAGACCTGCTCTATGGGAAAGATACCTCCTGGGCGGCGGCCCAAGGACTGATGCCTTCCCTCCTGGTGGATGGCATCAATGAAAAATGTTATGAAGCATTCGGGGATACGGTCCTGGAAGCCGGGGACCCGCCCTCTGTCATAGAAGATTATCTGGAAGATTTGAAAGGAACGATTGCACCATGACCTTGAAGATACCCAAACGGATTGCCCGGACCCTGATCAGCTCCCTGAAGGGAGGCGTAGTGCCCCGGATCGGGCTGCCCTACATCACCGTGGGACGGAAAAATGAAATCGACGCCCTGCTCCACGATGTAGAGGTGATCGCCGATGGGGGTGCGTCTTTCCGGTTCATCGTGGGCCGGTACGGCAGCGGGAAAAGCTTCCTGCTCCAGACCCTCCGGAACTATGTGATGGAAAGGGGATTCGTGGTGGTGGATGCGGACCTTTCTCCGGAACGGCGGCTCCAGGGCACCAAGGGCCAGGGCCTGGCTACCTATCGGGAACTGGTCCGGAACATGGCCACCAAGACCCGGCCCGAAGGGGGTTCCCTGCCTCTCATCCTGGACCGGTGGATCAGTGAAATCCAGCAGCAGGTGGTGACGGAGACCGGGCTGGCCCTGAATGACGGCCGGCTGGACGGACTGGTGGAACAGAAGATCGGCCAGGTGATCCAGGCGCTCAATGAAATGGTCCACGGGTTCGATTTTGCCCGGCTGCTGACCTTGTACTACCGGTCTTACCGCCAGGGAGACGAAGCCACCAAGGCCAAAGTGATCCAGTGGTTCCGGGGAGAATTCCACACCAAGACCGAAGCCCGGCAGGAGCTGGGGGTGAACATCATCATCTCCGATGAGGACTGGTATGAATACCTGAAGATCTTCGCCCTGTTCCTGAAACAGGCAGGGTATGCCGGTCTTTTGGTTTGCATCGACGAGCTGGTGAACATCTATAAGATTCCCCATGCCATTACCCGGCAGTACAACTACGAAAAGATTCTGACCATGTACAACGACACCCTCCAGGGGAAGGCCCACTACTTGGGCATCATCATGGGGGGCACGCCCCAGTGCATGGAAGACCCTCGGCGGGGGGTCTACAGCTATGAGGCTCTCCGGTCCCGGCTGGCGGAAGGCCATTTTGGCGGGGAACACAAGGACCTTTTGGCTCCCGTGATCCGGCTCCAGCCTCTCACCAGCGACGAAATGCTGGTATTGGTGGAAAAACTGGCGGAGATCCATGGGGTGCTCTACGGATATGATCCGAAAGTGACCCAGGAAGACCTGGTGGCTTTCATCCGGATCGAATTCCAGCGGATCGGGGCGGATTCCCACATTACCCCCCGGGAAGTGATCCGGGATTTCATCGAGGTGCTGGACATCCTCTACCAGCATCCGGAACTGACGGTGGAAGGACTGCTCCATTCGGACAGCTTCCAATATGCGAAAAATGCCGTGGAAGGGGAGGAAACGGCTCCGGAATTTGCGGAATTTACCGTATAAGAAAGGATTGCCATGAATATCTTTGACCGGTATGCACCTTTTGTCCAGGATTTCATCTACAGCCAGGGCTGGTCGGAGCTGCGGCCCATCCAGGTAGCGGCGGGGGATGTGATCCTGAATACGGATGAGAATCTGCTGCTGACGGCTTCTACGGCTTCTGGGAAGACAGAAGCCGCCTTCTTTCCCATCCTGTCCCTGTTCGCCCAGGACCCGCCGACAAGTGTAGGGTGCATCTACATCGGTCCCCTGAAGGCGCTCATCAACGACCAGTTCCTCCGGCTCCAGCCGCTCTGTGAAGAAGGGGGGATCCCGGTATGGCACTGGCACGGGGACGTGTCCCAGTCCCACAAGGCCAGGCTGATGAAGCACCCTTCCGGGATCCTCCAGATCACGCCCGAATCCTTGGAAGCCCTGCTGCTCCATAAGCACATGGCCATTCCCCGGCTTTTCGGGGACCTGCGGTTCGTGGTCATCGATGAAGTCCATTCCCTGCTCCGGGGGGACCGGGGCGGTCAGACCTTGTGCCTGATCCAGCGGCTGTCCCGGCTGGCAGGGGTGAATCCCCGGCGGATCGGTCTTTCGGCCACCCTGGGGGAGCCGGAAAAAGTGGGGGAATTCCTGAGCCTGGGCACGGGACGGAAGACCTTGATCCCCCAGGTGAAGGCCCCGGGGACCAAATGGCGGCTTTCCATGGAACATTTTTACGTGAAAGACGCCCAGGCCGGGGAGGACCGGACGGATCTCCAGGCTCTGCCCGCCCTGGACGTGAAGACCGACCAGGCGCCAGCCCAGGCTGACCCGGGGCTGGGGTACATCTTCGAGCACACCCGGGGGAAGAAGTGCCTGGTGTTCGTCAATTCCCGGGAAGAATGTGAAGGGGTCACCACCAGCCTGCGCCAGTACTGCGAACTGAACCACGAACCGGACCGGTTTTTGATCCACCACGGGAATCTCTCCGCTTCCTACCGGGAGACGGCGGAAGAACTGATGAAGGACGAAAGCCGGAACCTGACCACGGTCACCACTTCCACCCTGGAACTGGGCATCGACATCGGCCGGCTGGAGCGGGCCTTCCAGATCGACGCCCCTTGGACGGTATCTTCTTTCCTCCAGCGGATGGGCCGGACAGGCCGGAGGGACCTGCCTCCCGAAATGTGGTTCGTGATCCGGGAAGATGAGCCGGAGATCCGGGCCATGCTGCCTGCCACCATCCCTTGGAAGCTGCTCCAAGGGATCGCCCTGATCCAGCTGTATCTGGAGGAAAAATGGGTGGAACCGCCCCGGCTGGACCGGCTGCCTTACAGTCTCTTGTACCACCAGACCATGAGCGTCCTGGCCAGCAATGGGGAAATGTCCCCTGCGGCCCTGGCGGACCGAGTGCTCCGGCTCAGCTATTTCCACCGGATCAGCCAGGAGGATTACAAAGTCCTGCTCCAGTATCTGATCGCTGAAGACCATATCGAAAAAACGGAACAGGGGGGCCTGATCGTGGGCCTGGCCGGGGAACGGGTGATCAGTTCCTTCAAATTCTACGGGGTGTTCCAGGAAAACGAGGAATTCACCGTCCGCTGCGATTCCCAGGAACTGGGCACCGTGGTGGCCCCGCCCCCTCCGGGAGAAAAGATCGCTCTGGCCGGCCATGTGTGGCGGGTGCTGGAAGTGGATCGGAAGCGCCATGTGATCTACTGCGAACTGGTGAAGGGCAAGGTGCCGGCGTATTTCGGGGAATGTCCCGGAGACATCCATACCAAAGTGCTGGAACGGATGCGCCAGGTGCTCCAGGAAGATCGGAGCTATCCCTATCTGATGAAAAACGCGGTGGCCCGGCTCCAGCAGGCCCGGTTCACTGCCAAGGCTTCGGGGGCAGCGGAAAAGCCCCTGATCCAGCTGGGGGGAAAGATGTGGTGCCTCCTGCCCTGGCTGGGGAGTTACGGCTTTTTAGCCCTGGAACGGTTCTTGAACCTGAAATGTGCCCAGAAACTGGGGCTGAAGAAGCTGGACCCGTTTCGGCCATTTTTCATGCAGTTCACCATGGAAGCGGACGAAGAGACCTTTTTCCAGGTGGTGGAAGAGGAAATCGAAAAGGAAATCGACCCGTTGGAGCTGGTTTACCCCCACGAGGTGCCGCTCTTTGACAAATATGATGAATACCTGCCGGAACAGCTGGTGAAAAAGGGATTCGCCTTAGGGGTGCTGAACCTGGAAGACGTAAGGAAGCGGATCAGGGAATGGGCAGAAGCCCGGCGCTGATCTTGGCAGGACTGGGAAAGAAAGCAGGCAGGATCGCTGCAACAGAAAGGAAGGGACTATGACAAACACACAGACACAACCCAAACACCGCGGCATGGATATGCTCCATGGTTCCATTGCCGATAAGCTGTTCTTCTTTGCCATGCCCATCGGGCTCATGGGACTTTTCGAACAGCTGTTCAACAGCGCAGATGTGTTCATCCTGGGGCATTTTGTGGGAAAGAATGCCATGGCTGCCGTGGGGAACAACATGCCGGTGATCGGGCTTTTGGTGACTCTTTTGATCGGGATTTCCCTAGGGGCCAACGTGACCATTGCCCAGTATCTGGGAGCGGGGAAACAGGACAAAGTGGAAGAAACGGTCCAGACGGCCATCGTGATGGCCCTGGGCCTGGGGGTGCTGCTTACGGCGGTGGGGGAACTGATCGCCCATCCGGCCCTGATGATCCTGGATGTGCCGGCGGATGTCTATGACCTGGCTTCCACGTATCTGCGGATTTTCCTGTTGGGTATGCCCTTTTTGACCCTGTACAACTTCGAAGCGGCCATCTTCCGCAGCTGCGGGGATGGGAAGACACCGCTCTACAGCCTGGTGGCCGCCAATGTACTGAACATCTCTCTGGACCTTTTGTCCGTGGAAGTCTTCGGCTGGGGACTTACCGGGGTGGTCAGTGCCACGGTGCTGTCTTTTGCGGTGAATGCGGGGATCCTGTTCGTCCTTTTGTGCAGGACGCCCCAGCCCATCCGGCTCCAGCGGCATAAAATGCGCCTGAACGGCACCGAACTGCGGAAGATCCTCCATATCGGGCTGCCGGCCGGGATCCAGGGCATGGTCTTTGCCATGAGCAATGTGGTGATCCAGTCTTCCATCAACAGCCTGGGGACGGCGGCCATGGCTGCAGCGGCGGCTTCCGTGATCATCGAATTCAACATCTACTGCTTCGTGAACGGCTTCAGCCAGGCGACCACCACCTTTGTGGGGCAGAACTACGGGGCCCGGAAGCTGAGCCGGTGTTTCGCCACCACCAAGGCGGCCTTCTGGGTGGAAGGACTGTTCCTTTTGTGCATTACCGCTCCCATCCTGTTTTTCGGGAAGCATGTAATCGGATTCTTTAATCCGGATCCGGAAGTCATCCAGCTGGGAGTGCTGCGTCTCTGGTGGGTGGCTGATATGCTGTATCTCAACGGAGCCATGGATATCCTCTCCGGGGCGCTCCGGGGCTACGGCTATTCCCTGCCTCCGGCCATCGTGGCCCTGGTGGGGATCTGCGGGGTGCGGCTGGTGTGGATCTACACCGTGTTTGCGGTCCATCGGGACTACTTGACCCTGATCCTGGCCTATCCCATCAGCTGGATCATCGCCACCGCTGTGCTGGCGGTAGTATATCTGCAGTGCCGGAAGTATATCTTAAAGTCGGCGCTGGCGGGGAGGTAGAGAAGAAGTCAGGAACGATCTGTTTATCGCGGGTCAATCTGACGTCTGACTTCTGATAGGCCCGTCAGGGCCGGTCTGACGTCTTATCCAAGGAGGACCTCATATGATCATCAACACCGGCATGCGGACGGATATCCCTGCTTTTTATACACCCTGGTTCCTGAACCGGCTCCGGGAGGGGTTCGTGCTGGTCCGGAATCCTTACCGGCCGGAACAGGTGACTCGGTACCGGCTTTCTCCGGATGTGGTGGACCTGATTGGGTTCTGCACCAAGGACCCGGAGCCCCTCTTGCCTCATCTGGATGCCCTGGAACCTTACGGCCAGTACTGGTTCGTCACCATCACCCCTTACGGCCGGGACATAGAGCCAGGAGTGCCGCCTGTGGAACGGGTACTGGAATCTTTCCGGCAGCTGTCGGACCAGGTGGGTGCGGACCGGGTGGGATGGCGGTATGATCCCATTTTCCTTTCTGACAAGTACACCCTGGATTTCCACCGCCGGGCCTTTGCCAAAATGGCCGAAGCCCTGGCCGGATACACCCACGCCTGCGTCATCAGCTTCATCGACCTATACCCCAAAGTGACCAGGAACTTCCCGGAAGTCCTCCCAGTGGGCCGGGAAGACCGGCTGGCCCTGGGACAATACATAATCCAGACGGCCCGGGCCAACGGCATGGTCCTGCGGCCCTGCGGAGAGGGCAGCGAACTGGCTCCCTACGGAGCCGACTGCGGAGGGTGCATGACCTTGGGGATTCTGGAAAAGGCGTTGGGCGAAGGAATCCGGGCCCCCAAACAGCGGGGAGCCCGGAAAGCATGCAGCTGCCACATCACCTGTGATATCGGCGCCTACGATACCTGCGCCCACCTGTGTCGGTACTGTTACGCCAACACCAGCCGGGAAGCAGTGCTGCAGAACCGCCAGCGCCACGATCCCCGCTCCCCGCTCCTCATCGGCCATCTCCAGCCCGGAGATCAGCTCCGCCAAGCTCATCAGGAAAGCTGGAGGGACAGGCAGGGGAGGCTGTTTTAAAGGGCTTTTGAAAAAGACGCCAGACCGGCCCTTTTGGGCCTTTCAAAATCCAGCTGTTGTAGCAACAACTAACTATTTCTGAAAAATGGTATATTATACTAATAAAATATACCCAACAGGGAGGGCTGGAAAATGCAAAGAATCGTTGATCTAAAACGTTCTGTCTATGAGCTGGTCACCGAATATCCGGAACTGAAGGACATCCTGGCGGAGGTGGGATTCACAGAAATCCGGAAATCCACCATGCTCCATTCTGTGGGGAAAATGATGACCCTGCCCCGGGGTGCGAAAATGAAGGGTATCCCTATGGAAATCCTGACAGGGGCTCTGCTGTCCCGGGGATTCATCCTGGCAGGCAGTGTTCCGGACGAAGTTAGTAAAAACTTACCAAATAATGAAAAAGCAGATCCGGCTCCCCAGTCCCGGGCAGACCAGCTGAAAGAGTATCTCTACCGGCTGGGAAAGGGGGAACCTCTGAAACAGGTCCAGGAAGACTTTGTGAAAAAATTCCAGCATGTGGATGCTACGGAAATCATGGAGGCCGAACAAGAACTGCGGCGGGAAGGAGTGCCCCTGAAACAGGTCCAGAGACTCTGTGACATCCATTCCGCCTTGTTCCATGGGGCGGCCCAGGAAGATCCGGCAGCCAGAGGGCTGGGGGACAGACATGTGCGGGCGGCAGATCTGGCGGCCATTCCCGGCCATCCTCTCCATACCCTGACGGGGGAAAACGAAATCCTGGGCCGATGGATCCAGGAAGCCCGGGAGCGTCTGGCATCCCGGGAAAATCTGGAGGGCATCCTGGAACGGATCCGGGAAGTGGCCGTCCACTATGCCAAAAAGGGAGACCTGCTGTATCCGCTCCTGAACGTGGGCCATGGCCTCCCTGGTCCCTCAGAAGTCATGTGGACGGTGGATGATGAAATCCGGGATGAACTGAAGGCCGTCTGCACCAGCCCTTCCCGGGACAAAGCCTGGGAAGGACGGCTGCAGGCCGTGCTCCAGCGGGTAGAAGAGATGATTTTCAAGGAAAACAACATCCTTTTTCCCATTTGTGCAGCCAATTTCACCGATGAGGAATGGCGGCAGATTTACCGGGATTCCCAGGACTATGAGCCCTGTCTGGGAACAGTGGGGGAAAACTGGCCGGAAGGGGAAGGGCAGGGGAACCTGCCTGGAATGGCGGCAACGGAAGGGGAAATCGTCATGCCCGGAGGCCATCTGACCCTGCCCCAGCTTACGGCACTGCTGAATACCCTGCCGGTGGAGATTTCCTTTGTGGACGGGGACAACATCAACCGGTTCTTCAACGAAGGGCCCAAGGTGTTCAAACGGCCGGCCATGGCCATCGACCAGGATGTGTTTTCCTGCCATCCTCCTAAAATCCAGCCCATTGTCCGGGCCATCATCGGAGATTTCCGCAGCGGACGCCAGGACAGTGTCCCGGTGTGGATGGAAAAGAACGGACGGACTTATCTGGTCACTTACATGGCAGTCCGGGACAGCCAGAAAAACTATCTGGGCACTTTGGAAGTGGTCCAGGACATGGAAGCCGCCAAGGCACATTTCGGAAAATAAGGGGGAGCTCATGTGACAAAAAAGGTCTTAGTGTAAAATAGTTCTCGATAAAATGAATAATCCCTTTAATAAAGAGGTGTTCCAACGGGCTGGCACTGGAAAAGGAGGTCTGGCGGCGGGGAATCGAGCTCCAGTCCCAGGCCTTCGCCCGGGCTCTGGAGATTTACGATGCTGAGATTGCCAGGCAGTGTGCGGGAAAACAGGAAGTACTGCGGATCGACCAGCGTACTGTGCTTTGCATGTTCGGGACGGTCACATTCTCCCGCCGTCTGGTCCGGCGCGAAGGCGGAAAGCCATTCTATCCTTCTTGAGCAACAGTGACGGGGGCAGTGGGTATACGAGGATGTGTTCGATAAACTGGCAGAAGGCAGTCAGCGTCACGAGCATTTCCGGGACCGGTACCATGTAAACGAGAAAATCCGTCAGCGGCTTGGGTGGGTCAGAAAACGGGACATGGTTGACCGTCTCCATCACAAGGTCTGGCAACACGACCTGGAGGGTGTCCACTGCTGCCTGGACATGCTGGAAGGAGAAGCCAGCACTGCCAAAGAGGAAGAGAACGTCAGGAAACTGCGGGCTTATTTGGAACGTAACTGGAAATGCCTGACTCCTTTGCCGCTGAGGGAGGGACTGGAAGACTGTCGGAAAGGCCTGGGGACTTGTGAAAGCAACCATCGAATGTATACCTATCGGATGAAGAAGCAGGGACGGCGCTGGAGCTATAGAGGCGGTCTGGCGAGAGTATACGTCGATACCCCGGGAGCTGGGAGGGCAGGCCCAGGAGGAGTCGGCGGGATAACATCGACAGTGGTCGCTTAACGGGTGGAGCACGCGGGCGAGATCATTTGGCTTCCTGGTCCGTAGCCGCAGCCTTTGACCGTCAGGGCAAGGCGATAGGCTGTGAGCCTCCCGCCAGGGACGAACGGGTCTGCCCTCCCAGCGGAAGGGTGAGGTGCAGGTCGGTACGGGTATAGGAGGATTTTTCCCCTCTGGGAGGCCGGGACGGGTTTGCCTGCGGCGAAACCCCTACGCCGTCGACCTCGAAGCAGCGATGAAAAATTTTTGACCCCATTTCTGAATAACTATACTTTGATGTAGCTCCACCAAGGACTTATTGCTCTATAGCCACGGAAGAGGCTCCCTGCAGGAAAGGGAAAAATCTGGTATAATGGACAAAATATCCTGTTGGCGCCCCTGCGGGCACTGCCGCTACCCAAGGAGGTTTCTATGGAACATCTGATTCTGCTCACAGGGATCGTGCTGATCTCCTGTGCCCTGTTTGACAAAATATTCGGCCGGACCGGTGTGCCCGGCCTGTTCCTTTTCATCCTGCTGGGGATGCTTTTTGGGTCGGATGGGCTCTTGAAGATTCCTTTTGACAACTACGTCCATGCGGGAAATCTCTGCAGTGCGGCCTTGGTGCTGATCATGTTCTATGGGGGCCTGGGGACCAATCTGAAAGCGGCCCGGCCGGTGCTGAAGGAATCTCTTTTCCTTTCCTGCGCGGGGACCCTCATGACGGCAGCCCTGGTGGGCCTTTTTGGGGTGAAGATCCTGGGCCTGCCGCTTTTGGAGGGGATGCTCCTGGGCAGCGTCATCTGTTCTACGGACGCGGCTTCCGTGTTCTCCATCCTCCGTTCCCAGAAGATGAACCTGAAATACGGGACTGCTTCCCTGCTGGAACTGGAAAGCGGCTCCAACGACCCCTTTTCCTATATGGCCACCGTGGTGGTACTGGCCCTGATGCAGGGAGCGGACCTGGGGCCTTGGGCCATGGTCCGGATGCTGGCACTCCAGGTGCTGATAGGGCTGGCCATGGGGGTGGGAGCGGCCTGGGCAGTGAAAAAGCTCCTGCTGAGACTCCATCTGGAAGAAGAGACCCTGACAGACGCCCTGCTCCTGGGCACAGGCCTGCTTACCTATGCTCTTTCCAATGGCCTTGCCGGGAACGGTTATCTTTCCGTCTACATGGCCGGGATCCTCATCGGCAACAGCCGGATCCCTGGGAAAGGGGCCTGCATCCGTTTCTTCGACAATCTGACCGGCCTGATGCAGATGCTGCTGTTCTTCCTGCTGGGACTCCTGGCCTTTCCTTCCCGGCTCCCGGCGGTGGCCCTGCCTGCTTTGGGGACGGCGCTCTTCCTGACTTTTGTGGCAAGACCGACTGCGGTGGCGCTGGTGCTGGGGCCTCTCCGCTGTCCTTTGAACCAGATCGGTTTCGTTTCTTTTGCGGGCATGCGGGGAGCGGCTTCCATCGCTTTTGCCATCCTGGCCATCAGCGGCGGGGCGCAACTTTCCTATGATCTGTACCACATGGTATTCTTCATCGTCCTGTTTTCCATCCTGATACAGGGGACGCTGATCCCGCCAGCTGCCAGGAAGCTGGACATGATCGACGATACGGAAGACGTAATGGCTACCTTCAACGATTACACCCGGGAAATGCCCGTGCAGTTCGTCCGGTGCATCCTCCGGAAAGAACATCCTTGGGAAGGGAAACCCTTGGCCGCCATTACCATGCCCCCAGGTTCTTTGGCGGCTGCCGTCATCCGTCAAGGGCAGGAGATCCTGCCCAAAGGGGATACGGTGCTCCAAGAGGGAGATGAGATCATCCTGTGCGGACTGGAAGGGGGCAGTGCAGAAAGCAGCGGTTTTTACCAGGTGCGTCTTTCTCCTCGAGATGAGTGGACCGGTCAGAAGTTGGCGGACCTTTCCCTCCACGATGAGCTGATCCTCCTGATCCGCCGGGGAGAGAAAGTCCTCATCCCTTCCGGGGATACGGTGCTCCGAGCAGGGGATGAACTGGTAGCGGCACAAAAAAGGCCATGACCGGCGGGACTCTCTTGCCAAGAGGGAGGGAGCAGGGTAGAATAAGAACCATCTTGTAAGAGTTCCATGATTTGAAACCAAACTTTTTATCATCTACGGAGAGACTGCCATGTCAGGAGATTTACCGACCATTTCACAACTGGAATGCTTCATTATATACGGACGGGTAGGGAACTTTGCCCGGGCGGCCCAGGAGGCCCATATCACCCAGTCGGCCTTCAGTGCCCAGATCAAACACCTGGAGACCACCCTGGGGATCACCCTGATCCAGCGGTCCAAAAGGGGCAGCCAGCTGACAGAGGAAGGGGAGGTGTTCCTGACCCGGATCACAGCCTGGATGGACGGACTGCGGAAAATCGTCTATGAGACCCGGTCAGCAGCGGAATCCCAGCCGGTGGAATTAAATGTGGGGATCCTCCGGTCCCTGGGGGATATCCATATAAACCGGCACATCGCCTATTTCCGGCACACCAAGCCCAATCTCCGGTTCAATGTGTTCGACCTGGCCACCTACCAGATCCACCAGGCCCTGACGGAAGGCCGGCTGGACGTAGTGTCCACATATTTCGTCCAAGAAAGCCTGCCCCGGCGGGAGAAGGCCGAAGCTTTTGCAGTAGTCCATTTCTGCCAGGATAACCTGGTGTACTATGCGCCGCTGCTGCCGGTAGGAGAACGCCCACTCACCCGGGAAGAGATCCTCAGCCACCCTTTGGTGCTGTATCCCACCAGTTATTTCATGAACCAGATCTACCAGCAGTATTTTGCCAGCACCCCCATGGAACCGCTGATCTCTGCCCGACTCTCCACCCCCTATGCCATGATCCACTATTGCCAGGAAAACGAGGCGGGGGCTCTGTTGCCGGAGCGGATGCTGAAGACCTTGGGACACCACAACGGCTGGCACGAGCTCCAGGTCCCTCTCCAGGCGGAAGGGTATCTGATCTACCGGAAGAAAAACCCCAAGCTTCCCCTGATCCAGGCCTATGTGGAACAGGTGATGGCCAGCTTCCAGCAGAAAAAAGAAAAAGTCATCGAATGATGCGATGGATGTAGGTGTGATCGTTTTTTGCGATCACACCCATCTTTTTTATCCGCTACAAAAAGAGCCGGTGGCCACGTATAATCAGAATCAGAGTGAAAACCGTTATCCTGCTAAAGAAAGGTCGCTGATTGTCCATGACTGCAAAACCCCGTCTCTGGACCAGAGGATTCGTCCTGGATACTCTGGTCAATTTCCTGATTTACATCATTTATTACATGCTGATGGTGATCATCGCTTCGGAAGCCATCCATTCCCTCCATGCCACCGTCAGTGAGGCCGGCCTGGCCGCTGGGATCTTCGTGCTGGGGACCTTGGTGGCCCGGCTGTTTGCCGGCCGTTCGGTAGAGCTGTACGGCCGGAAGAAGATGCTCTATGCCGGGATCCTGTTTTACCTGGCAACCACCTGCATGTATTTCCTCATCGATTCTCTGGCCACCATGTACATCGTCCGGTTCCTGAGCGGGGTGGGCTACGGCATTGCTTCCACCGCCACCAGCACCATCGTATCCGCCATGATCCCGGCGGAACGGCGGGGAGAAGGCATCAATTATTATGCCCTGAGCATGAGCCTGGCTGCAGCCATCGGCCCTTTCATCGGCATGATCATGCAGCAGATGTTCCCCTTCCGGGTGATCATCCTGTTCTCCATCGGGATGGTGCTGATCTGCCTGGGAGCTGCCTTTGTCATGAAGGTGGATGAAATCCAGCTGACGGAAGAACATCGGGCCGCTCTCAAACAGCTGTCTCTGGCCAATTTCCTGGAACCTCGGGTGATGGGAATCTCTTTGGTAGGCTTTTTCGTGGCGGTATGCTATTCCAGCGTGCTGAGCTTTTTGGCCACCTATGCGGCAGAACTGCACCTGATGACGGCGGGGACTCTGTTCTTTGTGGTCTACGCCCTGTCCATTACGGTGGCCCGTCCCATTGCCGGCGTGATGTTCGACCGGAAAGGGGAAGATTTCGTCATGTATCCCACCTATGCCTGCCTGGCCATCGGCCTTTTGGTGCTTTCCTTCACTACCCAGAGCTGGGAGATGCTGCTGGCCGGGATATTCGTAGGCCTGGGCTACGGGACCTTCATGTCCAATGGCCAGGCCATCTGTGTGAAGCTGGTGGAAGAAGTCCGGATCGGAGTGGCGGTCTCCACCTATTTCGTGATGCTGGACCTGGGGCTGGGGGTAGGGCCCTATATCCTGGGTGCCTTCAAGGAATCCTTGGGCTTCCAGGGGATCTATTCCGCGGTAGGCTTGGGCGCCATCGGGTGTGCCGTCCTTTACTGGCTGCTCTACGCCCGGAGACGGAGAGTAAGGACGGAAGAAGGACCGGAAGAACTGGAAGAAGCGTGAAAAGAGGGGGATGCTGCACAGTCTGTGCGGCATCCCCCTTTTTCTTTTTTCCTTTCTCTATGGTATAATCAAAAGATAAGAAACAGCGAAGGAGAAGTGCCATGCTGGCTGATTTACATATCCATACCACTTTTTCGGACGGAGTCTATACTCCGGAAAAGATCATTGCCCAAGCCCTGGTTTCCGGCATCACAGCCCTTGCCATTACGGACCATGACAATATCCAGGCCTATGACCGGGCCGCCCGGGCTGTCCATTCCCGCCATCTGGGACTGGAACTGATCCGGGGGGTGGAAATCGATACGGATTACAAAGGAAAAGATGTCCATGTGCTGGGCTATCATTTCGACCCGGAGAACCGGGATCTGCTCCAGGCCATGACTTGGACCCGGATCGGCCGGATCCAGCGGGTGCAGAAGATGGTCGAAAAGATCGATGCCCTGGGCTATCCTTTGACTTTCAAGGAAGTCCTGGAAGAAGCCCAGGGAGCCAAAAGCCTGGGCCGTCCTCACATTGCCCGGTCCCTGGTGAAGAAAGGGCTGTTCCCCGGCACCCAGGCGGTGTTCGATGCCTTGATTGGCAGTGGGAAGCCGGCCTATTTCCGGCAGGTGAAGCTCTCCCCTCAAGAGGCAGTGGATCTGCTCCATCAGGCGGGAGGTATCGGAGTGCTGGCCCATCCGGCGGAAATCGCAGATCCGGATCTGGTGGAAGAGCTTCTTTCCACGGTGCCCTTTGACGGTCTGGAAGTGTGGCATCCTTCCACCCTCCAGGAGAATCCTCCCCATGACTGGCTCCAAGTGGCCCGGGACCATCATCTGATGACCAGTGGGGGCAGCGACCTCCACGGGAATCCAGGACGGTTCCCCCGGCATCTGGGAGAATTCCCGGTGCTGTACAAGGATGTGGCAGACATCATTGCAGGGAAGCGCTCCTGACTTCCTTCATCACTGACAAGAAACGGCTTTGCCGCCGTATTCCCTTGAAAAGCAGGTGTTGAACATGAAAGTAGTAGCTTTTGTGGGCCCCAGCGGCACGGGCAAAAGTTTCCGGGCCATCGGGGTGGCCCACGACCATCATTGCGACGGCATCATCGATGACGGCCTCCTGATCGAAGGGACCAAGATCCTGGCCGGGACCAGTGCCAAAACGGAACAGAACAAGGTACAAGCGGTGAAACGGGCCATCTTTATGGAAAAGGACCACTGCCAGGCGGTACGGGAAGCCCTGACCCGCAGTGACATCCGGACTCTCCTGGTGATCGGGACCTCTGACAAGATGGTCCGGACCATCTGCAAACGGCTCCAAGTGCCGGCTCCTTCGGAAACGGTCTATATCCAGGATATTTCCACCACCCGGGAGATGAAAAAAGCCCGGGAGACTCGGATCAAGGAAGGCAAACATGTGGTGCCGGTGCCCACCATCGAATTGAAGCCCCATCTTTCCGGAGTACTGGTGGACCTGCCCCATAGGCTGTTTTCCCGGAACAAGAAACATCATGCCCTGGCAGAAAAGTCCATCGTCCGTCCAGCCTTCAGCTATTATGGGAAGATCACCGTATCCGATTACGTGGTCAGTGATATCGTCCGCATCGTGGTGAAGAAGAATCGGGAAGTGGACCGGATCACTTCCATCAAGGTCCGCCGGCCTTCGGATACCAGCAAGGGGATGACCATCTATCTGGAAATCATCCTGTTCTTCGGAGCTCCCATCTATGAAGTGGTCAAGAGCCTCCAGACCAAGATCAAGCTGAAGGTGGAAGGCATGACCAGCATGCCGGTGAAGAACATCGATGTTTCCATCCGCAGCCTGACCGTACGTCCTCCGGATATCCCCAAGAATCTCCAGGAATCACCGGAATCCGTTCCCGGAACGGGAGAGGAGGCTGGCAAAGAGCGGGCAGGGGAATGATCGATTGGAACCGAAGGGCGGCTGTCCGGTGCAGAAGGATGTTTTTCTGCACTGGCAGGCTGCCCTCCTGCAATTTACCATTTGTTTTCCTTTTTCCCCCGGTACTATGCTATAATAGGATAAGATGTTTCAAGCGGGAGCCTGGAAAATTTCCCCGTATCCATAAAATATAAAAATCACTGGCAGGTCATACTCTATGAACAAAACCTTATTTCGCATGCTGTGCGTGTTGTTTTTTGTCATCATCCTCGTATCAGCAGGCGTTCTTTATTTTACTTTTGATGTACGGGCACTGGAATATCTCACAACCTTCAAATGGTATTATGCGCTCTTGGCACTGGGCGTCTTGTCCGTGGGACTTTTTTTCGATGCCACCCGCCTGATCACCCTCACCCGGCTTTCCGGCGAGAAAATGGACTATGCCCATATTTTCTATGCGGTATTCAGCAATTATTTCCTGGCACTGCTCACCCCGGGACAGGGCGGGGGCGGCATCGCCATGCTCATGTTCATGAAGCGGGCTGGAGTGCCGGTGGCCAAATCCACCCTGATCGTCATCGTCCGGACTGTCTTTTCCATCCTGTTCCTGTTCCTGATGATGCCTGTGGTGTTCTTTTTTGATCCGGTCCTGGTAAGCTGGATGCCCACCAGTGTCATCATCCTGGTGTGCGCCTTCTTCATCGGTGCTCCCTGGCTCCTGTGGCATCTCATCATGGGCGGGCGCCTGGAAAGATGGCTGGCCCGGTTCAGCCGCCGGTTCTCTCCCCGGGTCCAGGAAGCCATTTTCCTGGGCTACCGGGATTTCCAGCAGGCCATGTTCATGCTGAAAGACAATCCCCGGCAGGTATTCCGTGCTTTCGTGGAATCTGGGATCAGCCTGCTGTTCATCTATTCGGTGGTGCCGGTGTTCATCAAGGCTTTCGGCATCAGCCTTCCTTATTACATTGTCATGGGGCGGATGTGCCTGATCAACCTGGTGCTCTATTTCACTCCCACTCCCGGAGGCAGCGGCGTAGCCGAAGGGGGATTCCTGGTACTTTTCAATTCGCTGCTTCCTCCCGGGGTTTCCGGGGTCCTGGCTGTCCTTTGGCGGTTTTTCTGTGAATACATCCCTTTCACCATCGGCGCCATTGTGACCATCAAATGCTTTGGCTTGGATATATTGACCAAAATCCGTGATCGGAGGGATATGGATTCATGAGAAAGATCTTAGTGACAGGGGGAGCCGGGTTCATCGGTTCCCATGTGGTCCCGGCTCTTTTGGACCGGGGAGACTGTGAAGTGACGGTATTGGACAATCTGTCCACCGGCAGGCGGGCCTATGTGCCGGCAGGAGTGTCTTTCCGTCTGTTGGATATCCGCTCCCGGGAACTGGAAGACTTCCTGGCCCGGGAAAAATTCCAGACCGTGATCCATCTGGCGGCCCAGACCTTGGTGCCTTATTCCATGGCACATCCGGAAGCCGATGAGGACCTGAATGTGGCCGGCCTGGTGCATCTTTTGGAAGGCTGCCGGAAAAGCGGTGTGGAACAGATCATCTTTTCTTCCAGTGCTGCCATCTACGGGGATAACCAGAACCTGCCCCTCCAAGAAACGGAAATGCCGGCTCCCACTTCCTTCTATGGCCTTTCCAAAGCTGTGGGGGAAAGCTATATCCGGCTCTACAGCCAGGCTTTCGGCCTGCACCATGTGATTTTCCGCTTCGCCAATGTGTACGGGGAACGGCAGGGAGAAACTGGAGAGGGAGGAGTGATTTCCATCTTTGCCCGGAAGATCGCCCAGCAGGAGCCGGTGACCATTTTCGGAGACGGGAACCAGACCCGGGACTTCGTCTATGCCGGAGATATCGCCCGGGCCATGTGCCTGGCCGTAGGGTATCCGGGCTGCGCCACCCTGAACGTCTCTACCAACAAGGAAGTTTCCCTGAACCAGCTGATCACGGTGCTGGAAAAGGTATTGGGACACCGGATGGATGTCCGGTACGGCCCGGTCCGTCCGGGAGATATCTATGCCTCTGTGCTGAGCCACAAAGCCCTGGTGGAAACCCTGGGGATGCGGGAGTATACGGATCTGGAAACGGGTTTGGCCAAGACCATGGCCTATTTCCAAAAATAAGGGGAGCAGGGAGAACAAGGAGGGAACGGCATGGAAAAAATCGTCCTTTCGGTTCTGGCCCTGCTTTTTTTCTTGACCACAGGCTGTGGGGGAAAAGCAGGCCAGGCACCTGGCAGCAGGACGCCGGCAAAAGAACTGACCTTGGCCACCGGTCAAAGCCTGGACAGCTATGGGAACTTGGGGAATGATCTGGCCGACCTGGTGAGCCAGGACGGCAGGATGCCTCTTCTGAAGGGACTGGAAAGTTCCGGCTCCTTGGCCAATATCGAACTCCTGCGCCAGGAAAAGGCAGATCTGGCTCTGGTCCAGAGCGATGTAGCTTGGTATGCCCGGACCGGAACGGATCTTTATCAGGACCGTCCTCTGGAGGATCTCCAGCAGGTGGGGGTGCTCTATCCGGAAACGGTCCAGATCATCACCTATGACCTGACCGGGATCCGCAAACTCCAGGATCTGAAGGGGAAGACAGTTTCTGTGGGAGCAGCCGGGTCCGGGTCTTCCCTGAATGCTCGGCAGATCCTGGAAGCTGCCGGCCTGACGGAAGATGATGTGCGGGTCCAGTACCTTACGGTGACCGATACGGTCCGGGCCCTGAAGGAAGGCACTGTAGATGCAGCTTTCCTGACTTCTTCCCTGCCTCATCCGGCCTTGAAGGAGCTGGCCCGGCAGCGGCGTCTGGTCCTTATCCCAGTAACGGGCCAGGCTTTGGAAGACCTTTTGGGGGCTTATCCCCTGTACCAGCCGGTGACCATCCCGGTGGGGACCTATCCCAACCAGACACAGGCCTGCAGCAGCGTAGCCGTCCAGTGCCTCCTGGTGACCCGGCCGCGGCTTTCCAAGGAGGCCCTGGCAGGGATCCTCCAGCGGTTCTGGGCTCATTGGCCGGAACTCCAGGGGAAATATCCCTATCTTTCCCGGGAAGCGAAAAAAACGTTTTTCCAGGCACCCCTGCTGCCGTTAGCACCCAGTGCCGAACAATTCAGAGATCGAGTTCAAGTCGGTTCTTGAGGCAGAAAACAAAACTCCATTTGCAAAACAGGCATCAAACCTGTATAATGTTGAACAAGAGACTAGTCCTATAGGATTCGAAAGAGAACCAATCGTTCGGATTCGTAGGGGATACGGGAATTGAAAACATAGTTTCGAAATGGGAGTATGGAACGCCAAGATACTCCAGTCTTTTAATATGCAAAATTACAAAGGAGGTGTCCCTTTGAATAACAGTAAAGGGCAGCAAAAAAAATTATCCATCATCCCCCTGGGCGGTCTGGGAGAAATTGGCAAGAACATGACCGCATTCGTTTACGGCAATGACATGATCCTGGTGGATGCCGGCTTGGCATTCCCTGATGATGACATGCTGGGGATCGATCTGGTGATTCCAGATACCACATTCCTCATGGAGAACAAAGAAAAATTCAAGGCCATCTTCCTGACCCACGGCCACGAAGACCATATCGGTGCCTTGCCGTATGTCATGAAGGACTTTGATGTGCCCGTCTATGGGACCCCGCTGACCTTGGGGATCCTTTCCGGGCGGCTGAAGGAAAACGGCGTATCCGACAGCAAATGCAAGATGGTGAAGCCAGGCGCCACGGTCCGGGCCGGCGCATTCCGGGTGGAATTCATCCGGGTCAACCACAGCATTCCCGATGCGGTTGCTCTGGCCATCCATACCCCGGTGGGGGTCATCGTCCACACCGGCGACTACAAATTCGACCAGACCCCGGTGGACGGGCAGGTGACGGACTACGCCAAACTGGCAGAAGTGGGCCGCAAAGGGGTCCTCTTGCTGATGAGCGATTCCACCAATATCGAGCGGACTGGGTACACCCCCAGTGAAAAAAGCGTGGGCAAGACCCTGGACGAACAGTTCCGGCTGGCCAAGAACCGGGTCATCGTAGCGACCTTCTCTTCCAACGTGCACCGGATCCAGCAGGTGATCGATGCCGCGGTGATGACCCGCCGGAAAGTAGCTGTCATCGGCCGCAGCATGGTGAACGTGGTGAACATTTCCATTGAGATGGGGTATCTGAAGGTGCCCCAGGGTGTATTGATCGACATCGACGAAGCCCGGAACTATGCCCCCCGGCAGATCGCCATCATTACCACCGGCAGCCAGGGCGAACCCATGAGTGCCCTGACCCGGATGAGCAACAGCGACCACCGGAAGGTCTCCATCATGCCCGGAGACACGGTGATCATCTCTGCCACTCCCATCCCTGGCAACGAGAAGGGTGTGGCTCGGACCATCGACAACCTGTACAAGCAAGGAGCCGAAGTGATCTACGGACGGGAACAGGGGATCCATGTTTCCGGCCACGCCAGCCAAGAAGAAATCAAACTGATGCACCGGCTGGTCCATCCCAAGTTCTTCATGCCGGTCCATGGGGAATACCGCCATCTGGTGAAGCATAAGAAGCTGGCCATGCAGCTGGGCTTGCCCAAGGAAAACATCGTGATCGCAGAAAACGGCTCTGTCGTTGATCTGACCCGGGATTCCATCGGGATCTCCGGCAAAGTCACTGCCGGCCGTGTGCTGATCGACGGCCTGGGTGTGGGCGATGTGGGCAATGTGGTGCTCCGTGACCGCCGCCAGCTGTCCCAGGATGGGATCCTCATCGTGGTGGTGACCATCGACCACAGCACCTACCGGATCGCTGCGGGCCCGGATATCGTATCCAGAGGATTCGTCTATGTCCGGGAATCGGAAGAGCTGATGGAAGGGGCCCGGGACCGGGTGCTGAGTACTCTGGACAAATGCCACGAAAACAACATCACCGAATGGTCCGCCTTGAAGAGTGCCGTCCGGGACAGCCTGGGCCGGTACCTGTTCGAAAAGACCAGACGGCGTCCCATGATCCTTCCTCTGATCATGGAAATCTGAGCCAACAAATAAAAATCTTCAGGAAGGGAACAGCGTGGAAAAAAAAGAACGGACTCGCAGAAACAATAAGAAAATCGAATTTACCTTCAACCGGGAAGTCCTGGGGATCCTGCTGGGGGCTTTCGCCGTATTCATGCTCTGCGCCTTGGCAGGGCTCGCTACGGGGAGCGCCGGGGATTTCCTCAAGAAGGTCCTGACCTATGCACTGGGCGTAGGGGCTTTCCTCTTTCCCCTGTACGTGCTGGTCCTGGGCATCGGTTATGTGGTGAATCACGAACATCTGCGGTTTTCCAAAAAGTTCTTCACCCTCCTGCTGTTCCTTGTTTCTGTCCTGAGCCTGTGGCACATGTACAAGGTGCCGGAAGGCCATGAACTGCTTCCTGAGTACCTTATGACCGGTGGCGGCCTCCTGGGAGGCGCCATCGTGTTTGTTTTAACAAAAGCTGTGGGACGGATCGGCTCCGTGATCGTCCTGGTCACATCGGCTCTTGCATCCATGGTCCTTTCTGGGAAATTCTCCCTCCGGAGCCCGCTCCTGACGGCCCAGGATGGGGTGAAGGAAGGAGCGGATGCCGTAGCCCAGAAATGGGAAGACTACCAGGAACGGCGGAAGAAGCATCACGATTCTTTCTATGACCAGGAAAAGGACGATGGCAACTACAGCCGGAAGCCGGAACCGGAAAAGAAACCCACCCTGGCAGAACGGCTGAAAGAAAAAGTGACGGCTGCCGGCTCCGCGCCTCTCCTGAAATTCCAGAAGGAACAGGTGGGGACGGGAGAACCGCCCCGGAAATTCACCATCACTACGGCGGAAGATGCCCGGACCCAGGAGGAACCCCAGTGGGAAGCTCCAGCTCCGGAAGCACAGACCGCCCGTCTGGAGAATGCGGAAACCGGGGAAGTCATTCCTTACGAATTCCCCCCTCTGGATCTTTTGAACCGGGATAAGCCGGTGAACAAGAAGAATTTCCAGGCGGAAATCGAAGCCCAGGGAGGGACCATCGAGCAGACCCTCCATGATTTCGGGGTCAATGCCACCTTGGTGAATGTGACCAAAGGCCCTTCGGTGACCCGGTATGAACTGGAGCCGGCTCCCGGGGTGAAAGTGAACAAGATCCAGAACCTGTCGGAAGACATTGCCTTGAAGCTGGCGGTTTCTAGTGTCCGGATCGAACCCATCCCGGGCAAGGCTGCCATCGGGATCGAAGTGCCTGCCAAGACTTCCGAACCGGTCTCTTTCCGGTCCATCGTGGACTGCCCGGAAGTGAAGAATGCCAAAGGCAAGCTCTGCATCGGCCTGGGGAAGGACATCTCCGGCCGGGTGGTGGTGGCAGATCTGTCCAAGATGCCCCACCTGCTCATCGCCGGTTCCACCGGTTCCGGGAAGAGCGTGTGCATCAACACCATCATCTGCAGTCTGCTTTACAAGGCGGCTCCTGATGAAGTAAAACTGATCCTGGTGGATCCCAAAGTAGTGGAACTGACCAATTACAACGGCATTCCCCATCTCCTGACCCCGGTGGTCACCGGTCCCAAGCAGGCGGCTTCGGCCCTCCATTGGGCCGTGGTGGAAATGGAACGGCGCTACAGCCTCTTTGCCAAGACCCAGGTCCGGAAGATCGATGATTACAACGCCCTGGTGCAGCCCGGTGAGAAGCTGCCCTTCATCGTGGTAATCATCGACGAGTTGTCCGATCTGATGATGGTGGCGGCGGTGGACGTGGAAGATGCCATCCTGCGCCTGGCCCAGAAAGCCCGTGCAGCAGGGATCCATCTGATCCTGGCCACCCAGCGGCCTTCTGTGGACGTGCTCACTGGGACCATCAAGGCCAATATCCCTTCCCGGATCGCCTTCGCTGTTTCCAGCCAGATCGACAGCCGGACCATATTGGATGCCAGCGGGGCGGAAAAGCTCCTGGGCAGGGGGGACATGCTGTTCTTCCCTACGGGAGCCAATAAGCCCATCCGTGTCCAAGGGGCCTATATCGCCGATGACGAACTGAACCGGGTGGTGGATTTCATCAAAGCTGAAGCCATCCCTACTTCCTATTCCCAGGAAGTGACCACCCAGCAGCTCAACGGGGCGGAGGGGGAGAAGAAAGAAGAAGGCAGCGAGGAGGATGAACTGTTCCAGGATGCAGTGGAACTGGTCATGGCCACCCAGCAGGCCTCTTCGTCCATGCTCCAGCGGAAGTTCCGGATCGGCTACACAAGGGCCGCACGGCTGGTGGATGCCATGGAGGAAAAGGGCATCATAGGGCCGGCGGACGGCAGCAAACCCAGGCCGCTCCTGATGAGCCCCACCACCATCAAGGAAAAGTTCTTTACCAAAGGACTGAAGCAGGAAGGGGAATAGGCCCTAATACGGGGATTTCCCCTGCTGAAAATGTTGATCATACCGCCTAAGAAAGAGGACGAACCATGAAAAATAAAATTGGAACCTATTTACGGCAGCACCGGGAGGAAAAACATTTGACCCTGCAGCAGGCTGCTGAACAGACCGGGATCCGGGAGCCCTACCTGGCTGCCCTGGAAGAAGGAGATTTCCACAAGATCCCGGGAGATGTGTTCATCCGGGGATTCCTCCGGAATTACGGGAACTATCTGGGCTTGGACGGAAACGGCCTGGTGGAAGCCTACCGGACGGGGAGTGAACCGGAAAAGATCCTGAAGGCTGTAGAAGAGCTGGCTCCTGTTCCCCCTGCCCCCAGTGGGGACACCCTCATCCCTCGGAAACCCGCTACTCAACCGGAAAAAAAGGCCACACCGGAAGCAAAGGCTGCCCCTGCACCGGAAACCGGGAAACAGGCAGAGCCTTTCGACAAAGTGACGGCCCTGAAACAGATGGAACCAGTAGGATATGGGGCTTCCCGCCGGAACGGCCGGGAGGGAGCTCCCAAAACTGAAAAAGAGGCCCCTGCCGGGAAAACAGATTTGGATGCAACCCGGATCATGCCTCCTTTGAAGGCAGCTCCCCCGGCGCAGAAAAGAGACCGCGCTGGCCAGCCCCAGCCAGAAAAGCCCGGACAGGACAAAATCCGCAAAAACGGAGAGACGGCATCAGCCGGGAAGCCCCTGACCGGAAAGGCAGCCCCCTCAAAAACAGAAAAGAAGGGACGGACTGCCGCTCCGAGAGAAAAAGAATCCCAAAATCCCAAAGCCCCGTCTCCTGCCCATGAGACGCCCAAAGAGGTCCTGGAAACCGTGGAACATGCCCTGGACCGGGAGAACATGGAAGAGGCACTGGATGCAGGGAAAGCCAAAATGGGCGGCTGGCTGGACCGGATCCGGGATTTCATCGATGATAATCTCTATGAAACTGTCCCGGAAGATGAAGCCGGTGAAGAATTCGGTGCTACTTCCGCTGGGGACAGCAAGGTTCCGGCTTTCAGCTTCAAAGTGTTCACCACGGTATTTGTGGTCTGCCTGGCCATCTTTACCATCGTCATGGCCTATTTTGTCTTCGGCGGGAAGACCACGCCGGAACTGAAAGCCACCAACACCATCACCGATGGGGTGAAGTCCGATCATTCGTCGGAAAAGAGCGAAGAGAATAAGAAAGCCACAGAAGCGGTGGCCCCGAAGAAGGAAGAAGAACCCAAAGGGGATGAAAAGACCTTGGGGAAGGGCAGCGGGCTTACCGTTGTGGTCACTTACAAAAAACCAGTCTGGACCCAGACCACCATTGACGGCAAACAGGTAGAGGCCGCCACGGTGGCCAAAGGTTCTACCCGTACGTACAAGGGGAACCAGAGTGTTTCCATTAATTTTGGCAGTATCCGGGACGTGGTCATTACAGTCAACGGGAAAGAAGTGCCCTATGGTTCGAAAGAATGGGGCGTGGTGACCCGGACCTTCAAAGCCAAGTAAGAGCAAGCGCATAGGAAGGAGAATATTTTGGAAATCGGAGTAGTCAGCCTGGGGTGTCCCAAGAACCTGGTGGATTCAGAAGTCATGATGGGCCTGATCCGGGACCGGCAGTGGACCATCACCAACGATCCCACCCATGCGGATGTGATCATCGTCAACACCTGCGGCTTCATTGAAAGTGCCAAAACAGAATCCATCAATACGATCCTGCAGATGGCCGAATACAAAAAAACAGATGCCAACCGGAAACTGATCGTCACCGGCTGCCTGGGACAGCGGTATGCGGACGAACTTTTTACAGATCTGCCGGAAGTGGATGCCATCATCGGCACGGAGTGCTATGACCAGATCGGCAGCGTCATTGACCGGGTGGAAGCGGGAGAACGGTTCACCCTGCTCCAGCCGCCCCAAAAATACACCCAGAAGGCCAAACGGGTGCTGACCACCCCGCAGTACACGGCCTATCTGAAGATTGCCGAGGGATGCAACAACCGGTGTTCCTACTGTGCCATCCCCAAGATCCGGGGCCCGTACCGGAGCCGCCCCTATGAAGAGATCCTCCAAGAAGCCCGGGAATTGGTGGGGCAGGGGGTCCGGGAACTGATCCTGGTAGCCCAGGACACCACCCAGTACGGCATCGACCTGTACCACAAGCTGCGGCTGTCGGAACTGCTCCGGGATCTGAACACCCTGCCGGACTTGAAATGGATCCGGGTGCTGTACTGCTATCCTGATTCCTTTACGGACGAGCTGATCGAGACCATGGCCCAGTGCGAAAAGGTCTGCAACTATGTGGATCTGCCTCTCCAGCACGCCAGCAACAGCCTGCTCCACACCATGCACCGGCGGGATACCCGGGAACAGGTGGAAGCTCTCCTGGCCAAGCTCCGGAAACGGATGCCAGATATCTGCCTGCGGACCACTTTCATCGTAGGCTTCCCTGGGGAAACGGAAGAACAGTTCCAGGAACTGCTGGATTTCGTGAAAAAAGAACGGTTCCAGTGTGCCGGGGTATTCACCTACAGCCAGGAAGATGGCACAGAAGCCGGAGCCATGCCCAACCAGATCCCTGAGGAAGTGAAGCAGGACCGGTACCATGCCCTTATGAGCCTCCAGGCGGAAATCTCGGAAGAGATCCAGCAGGAGCGGGAAGGCCGGACCTTGGAAGTATTGATCGAAGGCAAGGACGAAGAAGATCCCAACCTGGCGGTGGGCCGCAGCTATGCAGAAGCTCCGGACATCGACGGAAAGATCTATGTGGAAGAAGCAGGGGGCCTGAAGGCCGGGGACTTCGTGAAAGTCCGGATCAGCCAGGGCTTTACCTATGAAGCTGTGGGGCAGATCGTAAAGGAGTGATCTCTCTTGAACGTGGAAGTCATCAATACCGGGACGGAACTGCTGCTGGGAGATATTGTCAACACCAATTTCCAGTACCTGTCCCGGATGCTGAATGATGCCGGTTTCAATGTGCTGTACCAGACTACCATCGGGGACAACGGGGACCGGCTGCTGGAAGTGCTGGACATTGCCCTGAAACGGGCGGACATCATCATCACCACCGGAGGACTGGGGCCTACCCGGGGGGACATCACCAAGGAAATGGTGGCCCAGTATCTCCATCTGCCCCTGGTCCCCAGTGCCTTTTGGCTGGATAAGCTGACCCGGTATTTTGCAGCTCGGAAGGTGACCATGACCGAGAACAACAAGAAACAGGCCATGATCCCGGAAGGGTCCGTGGTGTTCAACAATGAAGTGGGTACGGCACCGGGAATCGGGGTCTGGACGCCGGATCACAAACTGATCATCATGCTGCCGGGTCCACCGGCGGAAACCACCCATGTGTTCAGCCAGCAGGTGATGCCTTATCTGCGGAAAAGCTACGCGGCCCAAGGGATCATCCATTCCCGGGTACTCCATCTGCGGGGGCTGACAGAATCCATGGTGGCAGAAAAACTGGATGCCATCATCATGGCCCAGACCAATCCTACCATTGCCCTCTATGCCCGGAAGGGAGAAATCATCATCCGGATCACCGCCAAGAGCGATACCTTGGAAAAAGCCGAGGCCATGAACCTGGCCATCGAAGAAAAGATCCGAGCCATCCTGGGGCAGTACATCTACGGTGTGGATTATGAGACCCTGCCGGAAGCCCTGGGAAAGCGGCTGAAAGCAAAGCACCTGACCATCGCCTTTGCAGAATCCTGTACCGGCGGCCTGGCTTCCAGCCTGGTGACGGATATCCCCGGCAGTTCGGAATATCTCATGGGTTCGGTGGTTTCCTATACCAATGATGTGAAGCACCGGCTCCTGGGGGTGAAACAGGAGACTCTGGATACCTATACGGCGGTCAGCGAACAGACGGCCCGGGAAATGGCCCAAGGGATCCGGGAAAAGATCGGTACGGACCTGGGCATCAGCATCACCGGCATCGCCGGCCCTGGGGGAGGCACCCCCACCCAGCCTGTAGGACTGGTCTATATCGGCGCCGCGGACAAGAACGGGACGAAAGTCCTGGAATGCCGGTTCAAAGCGGCCAGGACCACCATCAAGCTCCGGGCTGCCATGAACGCCCTTTCCCTGGCCATGGACCGGGTAAAGGAACTATAAGAAGGAGAAATTATGACAGAAACCATACAAACGGAAAATACCCAGGAGATCACTTCTTTTGAAGACCTCCATCTGGATCGCAAGATCCTGGCAGCCCTGAAAGACATGGGCTTCGAAGAACCGTCCCCCATCCAGAAAGGGGCCATCCCCCTGGCGCTGGAAGGGGAGGATCTGATCGGCCAGGCCCAGACTGGTACCGGGAAAACCGCTGCCTTCGGGATCCCCATCATCCAGAAGATCAATGAGAAGGACCGACACATCCAGGCCTTGGTCATGAGCCCCACCCGGGAACTGTGCATCCAGGTAGCGGATGAAATCAGCAAAATCGGACGGACCAAGCGGGTCCGGGTTCTCCCGGTCTACGGAGGACAGCCCATCGAACGGCAGATCCGCAGCCTGAAACGGGGCATCCAGGTAGTCATCGGGACTCCCGGCCGTCTTTTGGACCATATCCGCCGGGGCACCATCGATCTAGAATACGTGAATTTCCTGGTGCTGGACGAGGCCGATGAAATGCTGGATATGGGTTTTGTCGATGATATGGAGAACATCATCAAGAATGTTCCCCCGGAACGGCAGACCATGCTGTTTTCTGCTACCATGCCCCGGCCCATCCTGAGCATCAGCAAGAAGTACATGCGGGCACCCAAGATGGTGGCCATCCACAAGGAAGTGGTCACAGCTCCCACCATCGACCAGTACTATTATGAAACCCGGGATAAGGTGGACGGCCTGTGCCGGATCCTGGACACCACCGACGACTGCAAGATGATCATCTTCTGCCGTACGAAAAAAGGGGTGGACGAGCTGGTCATCGCCCTGGCTACCCGGGGCTACGAGGCGGAAGGCCTCCACGGGGATTTGAGCCAGAACCAGCGGGACCGGGTCATGAAGAAGTTCCGCAGCGGCCAGGTAGACATCCTGGTGGCCACGGATGTGGCAGCCAGAGGGCTGGATATCGACAACATCACCCATGTGGTGAATTTCGACGTGCCCAGCGACAGTGAAAGCTATGTGCACCGGATCGGGCGGACCGGCCGTGCGGGGAATACCGGTGTGGCTCTGACCTTCATCACTCCTCGGGAATTCCGGCAGCTGAAGCTGATCGAACGGAGCATCAAGACCAAGATCCTCCGGGGGACCCTGCCTACCGATGCCAGCGTCTTGGAACGGCAGCGGGAACAGATCGTTTCCAAGATGCAGACCATCCTGGAGCAGGATCGGTACCAGGATTACCTGCCCATTGTGGAGACCCTGGAAAAAGATTATGATATCCAAGATATCGCAGCCGCTGCCCTGAAATTCATGCAGGAAGGGGCCAAGGCCTTGGAAGAACCGGAAGAAGAAGGGGAATCCCTGCCGGATTCTTTGGCCAATACCGGTGCCAAACCAGGCATGGTGCGGCTCTTTATCAATATCGGGCGGTCCAGCCGGGTCACCGTACGGGATATTGTCCAGAGCATTGCCATCGAAGCGGAGATTCCAGCCCGGAGCATCGGACGGATCAGCATCTATGACAAGTTCAGCTTTGTGGAAGTTCCCATGGAATATGCGGAAAAAGTCCTGGGCGTCATGCACCGGAACACCATCCGGGGCTGTCGGGTGAACATGGAACCTGCCAAAGCCCGTGTATAATCATAAAGGAGTTCTCTTATGACTCAAACGATCTACGGAAGGACGGAGGGCCTGAAGAAACAGGTCCTCACCCAATTGGAAGCGATCTATGAGCTGAGAGCGGATGAGGGCCAACTGATCAGTATGGAGTTGGCCCTCCTTTTGCGGGACCTGACTGAGGCCATCAACCGGGAGATTTCTCTGTATATCGACCGGAAGGGCCAGGTGACGGCAGTCGCCGTAGGCAGCGACTGCCATGTGGAACTGCCCAGCACGGATTCCCGGAGAAGCCAGAACCGGCTCTGCGGGGTTTCCTGCATCCACACCCATCCCTCTGGCGCGCCTCGGCTCAGTGGGGTGGATCTGTCCGCCCTGCGGGACCTGCGTTTCGACGCCATGGCTGCCATGGCCTGGGAAACGCCCCAGAGCGAGCCTCTCCTGAGTTTTGGGATGATTACGGACCTGGATGAGGACCAACAGCCGGTGCTCCAGGAATTCGGTCCCTTCAAGGCAAAGGACGTGGCCGCCATGCCCTTTGGCAATGTTGTCCATACTGTAGAGAAGATCTTGGCCAAACGGTCCCGGGGCCACAATCTGGCGGAAGGTCCGGAACGGGCCATGCTGATCTCCCTGGCCTGGGGGGATACAGCCTCCCGCTGGAGTGCCCAGGATTCTGTAGAGGAACTGGCCCAGCTGGCGGAAACCGCCGGTGCGGAAGTGGTGGGGAAATTCGTCCAGTCCCGGCCCAAACCGGACCCGGTGTTCTTCATCGGAAAGGGCAAGGTCCAGGAACTGTCCCTTTTCGCCCAACAGGAAGACATCGATCTGTGCATCTTCGATGACGAATTGTCTCCAGCCCAGCAACGGAACTTGGAACAGGCCTTAGGGGTCCGGATCATCGACAGGACCGGGCTGATCCTGGACATTTTCGCCAAGCGGGCCCGGACCAGTGAAGGGAAACTCCAGGTGGAACTGGCTCAGCTCCAGTATATGCTGCCTCGGATCATGGGGCAGGGGACCAGCCTCTCCCGTCTGGGCGGGGGCATCGGGACCCGAGGCCCTGGGGAAACCAAATTGGAAGTGGACCGGCGGCGGATCCGGGACCGGATCTCCTTCCTGGAAGAGCAGATCCGCCGGATGAAAGGCAGCCGGCAGCAGCAGCAGCGGGCCCGGAACAAGAACGAAGTGAAGCAGGTCTGCCTGGTGGGCTATACCAATGCGGGGAAAAGCACCCTGCTCAACACCCTGACCCATTCGGACATCTATGCCCAGGATCAGCTATTCGCTACTCTGGATCCCACCACCCGCCAGCTGGGGCTTCCCGACGGCAGCATCTGTACCCTGACCGACACGGTAGGATTCATCCAGCGGCTGCCCCATCAGCTGGTGGCGGCTTTCAAATCCACCTTGGAAGTGGTGAAGGATGCGGACCTTTTAGTCCATGTGATCGACAGCTCCCACGAACTGTATCAGGAACAGGCGGATGCCGTGTATCAGGTACTCCGGGAGCTGGAAGTCACGGACAAGCCCATCCTGACCGTCTACAACAAAGTGGACCGGCTCCGGCAGCATGAAGGGCTGCGCCGCCGGCTGGAACAGACGGAAGACAGCCTCTGTGTCTCGGCCAAGACCGGAGAAGGGATCCCTGAACTCTTGGAAACCTTGGCCCAGCTCCTGGGCCAAGATATGACAGAAGTGGCACTCTCCATTCCCTACGGAGAAAGCCGTTTGGCAGCCCGGCTCCACCAGGACGCCAAAGTCCTGGAAGAAAATTATGGAGAAACCGGGATCCAGATGAAAGTCAAACTGAAAAAAACGCTGGCGGACCAGCTGGAAAAGTATATCCAAAAAGAATGAACAAGGAGGAACTTGAACCCAATGACCATCCAATGGGACGAAATCGAACAGAAAGCACTGGACACCGTTGCCCAGCATACCAAAAGCCATGAAGCAGCCGCCCTGGCCAATACCAAAAAGGTATTGGATGCCTTCGCCAAATACCAGGTGGCGGATTATTACCTGAAACCTACCACGGGCTACGGCTATTCCGATACCGGCCGGGATCAGCTGGATCTGATCTATGCCGAGATTTTCAAGACGGAAGCCGCCCTGGTCCGCTCTCAGTTCGTTTCCGGCACCCATGCCCTGGCTGTGGCCCTCCTGGGGAACCTGCATCCAGGAGACGAAATGATCGGCGCTACGGGAGAACCCTATGATACCATGCAGACCATCATCGGCTATCCCGTAAAGACGCCTGGTTCTCTGGTGGATCTGGGGGTCACCTATAAGGAAATCCCCATGGAAGGGGACCGCCCGGATATCCCTTCCCTCCTGGCTGCCCTGACCCCTCAGACCCGTCTGGTCCATGTGCAGCGGTCCTGCGGCTACAGCAGCAAGCGGAAGACCCTGACCGTAGCGGAGATCGGAGAGATCTTCCAGGCCGTGAAGGCTGTCCGTCCGGATATCATCTGTTTTGTAGACAACTGTTACGGAGAATTCATTGAAGACAAAGAACCTACGGAAGTAGGCGCCGACTTGATGGCCGGCTCTCTGATCAAGAACCTGGGAGGCGGCTTCGCTCCCACCGGCGGCTATATCGTGGGAAAAAAGGATCTGGTGGAACAGGCTTCCTACCGGCTGACGGCTCCCGGTCTGGGCGGCGAGATGGGCTGCACCTTGGGAGATACGGCCCGGGAATTCTACCAGGGGCTCTTCATGGCGCCCCATGTGGCCCTCCAGGCGGTGAAGACTTCTATGTTCGCAGCTTCCGTATTCCAATCCCTGGGCTTTGAAGTCTCTCCTCTCCCGGATGATGTCCGGAGCGACATCATCCAGACCATTACCCTGAACACTCCGGAAAATCTTTGTGCCTTCTGCGAAGCCATCCAGGCCCATTCTCCCATAGATTCCCATGTGACCCCGGTGCCCTCTCCGCTCCCTGGTTACCAGGATGACATCATCATGGCTGCAGGGACCTTCGTCCAGGGCGCTTCCATCGAACTGAGTGCAGATGGTCCCATGCGGGCCCCCTACAAGGTATTCATGCAGGGAGGTCTGACTTTCGAACACGGCCGGATTGCCGTCATGGCAGCTGCCCGGCAGATTATGGCAAAAAAATAAGACCTGCAAAAAAACGGCTTCTGAATTTTGTTTCAGAGGCCGTTTTTATTGTTTCTGCAAGTAAGGAGTAATAAAAATGGAAAAAGACGCTCAAATCGAAAATTTGAGCGTCTGAGAGAGAATCGACTGTTTTTGCTTCTTCCACTTATAAAGTCCGGAATACGGCAATCACTTTTCCCTTGATTTCGATATTGTCCGTGCCAACAATGGGGGGATAGGCATCATTTTCCGGTTGGAGACGGATCTGTTTCAGTTCCCGGAAATATCTCTTGATGGTGGTTTCCTCACCATTGATGAGCGCCACCACAATATCCCCGTTGGTGGCGTAATTCTGTTTCCGCACGAACACATAATCATGATCCAAGATCCCAGCATTCTTCATGCTGTCGCCTTCCACCACCATCATGAACACATCTTCCTTGCAGCCGATCAGATCCAGAGGGATGGGGTAGGTGTCTTCAATATTTTCCACTGCCAAAATGGGATCCCCTGCATGGACAGCACCCACAAGAGGGACGGAAACCATACTTTTCTTCCGCCAGCTGATTTCATCAGTCAGCCCGTAAGTACGGGGCTTCTCCGGGTCCCAGCTGACAAATCCGGCTTCTGCCAATTTCTTCAAATTGTTGTGGACAGAAGCGCTGGAAGAAAGGCCCACTGCCTTGCCGATTTCACGGACAGAAGGGGGATAACCATTGGAAAAGATATATTGTTTGATGTATTCCAGAATCTGGCTCTGGCGGGCATTGATGGAGCGGGTATTCATTTTTTTCAGTTCAGATTCAGTCATAGGACAAAACTCCTTTATCAGGATGGATAAGCGGTACACGGATCCACGATAGATAAATTTAGTATAACAAGAAAACAGCTGTGTGTCAAACAGGCGTTTGATGAACGAGAAGATCATCAAGGAAAAAGATAACAGATCTGAATCAAGTAAAATCCAGAAGCAGGATCAGCCATAGAACCGTATAAACGACAGGAAAACACAAGCAGTCCAAAAAGAATTTGATTCCAGAAAAAATCTTCCATGATCCTGTCGGTCCAAGAAACGCAGGTTCCTGAAGGAAAAGGCCGCCGACCGGCATGAGGAGTGCATCGGAAAGGAAATAGGCAAGCATTCCAGCATACATGGACAGGCATTTCCACTCAAAATTTTTACGTCCGATAATATATATTATGTAAAATTATGTTGATAACTCAACCTGAGAAACTGTCCGTATCCATAGGATTGCTGGAAAATGACCCGCATACCGACACAGTTTGCTTCAGGAAATTTAAAAACCGTTCCTTTTTTTCAGGAACCTTCTGTGTTATAACAAGAATTGTCCAATCAATAAGGAAAATCGATCTACAAAGGAGTTCTTCATCATGCACCAGCGCGTTGCCGCCATCAATGATCTGTCCGGCTTGGGACGCTGTTCACTGACTGTCGATATCGCCGTCCTGGCTGCCATGGGCATTGAAGCCTGTCCGCTGCCTACGGCTGTGCTGACTTCGCAGACCGGGTATCCTGGTTATCACTGTGTTCCTTTTACCAAACAGATGTGCAATTATACGGAACACTGGCAGGAAATGCAGGTATCATTCCAAGGCATCCTGTCCGGGTATCTGGCCACTCCTGATGCAGCCACACAAGTACAGGACTTCTTGGAAAAGTTCCATAAACCCGGCGTCCTCTACCTTTGCGATCCTGTCCTAGGCGACAATGGCAAGGCCTACCGTGGATTTACCGATGCTTCCATCCAAGCCGTCCGCCATCTGGCTTTCCAAGCGGATCTCTTGACACCCAATCTGACGGAATTCTGCATCCTCACAGATACGGAGATGGATTCCCTCAAAAAGCTGGGACAAGAAAATCCGGAAGAGCTGTACCGCCTTCTGCAATATCGGTCTTATCTCTTCAAAGATCAGGCACTTGTCATTACAGGGATCCCGATAAAAGAACGGGATCAACAGCTCTTGGTCAATCTGATCATTGACCACGCGAAAACTCCGGTGGCCATTCCTTCTCCCCATCTGGGCGGCAGCTACTCCGGTACAGGCGATCTTTTTGCGGCCGTCTTGATGGGCAGTCAGCTCCAGAAAAGAAACCTGGAACAGGGTGTACGCTTGGCGGGAGAATTCATCGTAAGGGGGATTGCCGATGCCCAAAAAGAACACACTCCCTGCAATGACGGGATCAATTATGAGCCCTATCTGAACCTCCTCTCTCCTTCCTCTTTACAGACCATGGGGCAAAGTGGAACCTGTCAGGCACAAAAATGAGGAGGACATGCTGCTTTACGGCGATTATGGTTGATACAATGAACTATGTACATTAAATTATATTGAAAGGAATTGATTGCTCATGAAACAAAGGAATCCACAGGAACGGCTCCGGCTGCTGGTCATGACCGGCCTCTTCGCCGGGCTCATCTGTCTGTTCACGGCCTATATCTGCCATATCCCCATGGGCGCCAATAGCGGCTATCTGCATTTCGGCGATACCCTGATCTACGTGGCAGCTTCCCTCCTGCCCCAACCCTATGCCCTCCTGGCAGCAGCTATCGGCGGGGGACTGGCTGATCTCCTGACTTCGCCCATGTGGGCTCCGGCTACCATCATCATCAAGGCCCTGATTACCCTGCCCTTTACTTGGAAAGCCCAGAAGCTGCTCTGCACCCGGAACCGGATCGCTCCGTTTCTGTCCTGGATCATTTCCACCATTGGCTACTACCTGGCAGAGGGACTGATCTTCGGGACCTATGCGGCCCTGGTCACTTCCATTATGGGCAGTGCCATCCAATCCGGCGGAAGCCTGCTGTTCTATTACCTGGTTGCCGGCGTGTTGGATAAACAAGATGTGAAAAATCGAATCTTTGTAAAGACGGAAAGGACGACGAAATTCCATGGCTCAGATTCTTTATACTTATAAAGACGGCGTATACGCCAATTTAACCAATTTATGCAACTGCCGGTGCACTTTCTGTGTCCGGTTCCAGCATGAGGGAATCGGTGATGCCCCTACCCTCTGGCATAAGGTGAATCCCAATTGGGAGCAGGTCAAAGCAGCAGTGGACGCCTTTGATTTCACCGGATTCAAGGAACTGGTGTTCTGCGGGTACGGGGAACCCACCTGTGCTCTGGACCTGATGCTGAAGACTGCCCGGTATGTGCGGAAGATCCATCCGGAATTGAAGCTGCGGGTGAATACCAATGGGCTGGGGTCTTTGGAAAACGGCCGGGATATCGTACCGGACCTGGCCCAGGTATTGGATGCGGTATCCATCAGCCTCAATGCTCCAGATGAAGCGGATTATAACAAAGTGACCCGCCCTACCCTGCCAGGCGCCTACCAGGCTATGTTGGATTTCGCCCGGGAATGCAAAAAGAAGATTCCCGACACCCGGATGACCGTGGTGGACGTGCTTCCCCCAGAACAAATCGAAGCCAGCCGAAAAGTGGCAGAAAGCTGCGGCATCAAATTGAGAGTAAGGAAATTTGCATAAAAAAGGGACTGTGAAAGAATGAAGAATCATTTTTTCACAGTCCCTTATCACATCTATTTCTCTTTCTCCAGCAAATGGGTCACAATGATGGCGCAGGATGCGTCTCCCGTGATGTTCAGGGTGGTGCGCCCCATATCGAAGATCCGGTCCACACCGGCTACCAGAGCGATGCCGTCCACCGGCAGATTGACGGACGCCAGCACCATGGCCAGCATGATCATCCCGGCACCGGGAACCCCTGCTGTCCCTACGGAAGCCAGGGTAGCCGTCACCACGATGGTGAGCATCTGGGACATAGTCAGGTCGATGCCGTAGCAGGAAGCGATGAATACGGCGCAGACGCCTTGATAAATGGCGGTCCCGTCCATGTTGATGGTGGCACCGAGAGGCAGGGCGAAGCTGGTGACTTCTTTAGAGGCACCCAGTTTGTTGGCACATTCCATATTGATGGGCAGGGTCCCTACAGAAGAAGCACTGGAAAAAGCGAACAGCATGGCCGGCATCATGCCCTTAAAGAATTTCAGCGGACTCATGCCGCCAATGGCCCGGACCGCCAGGGAATAGACCAAGATGGCATGGAGGGCATAGGCGATGTAGGCACAGAGGATGACTTTGGCCAGGGAACCGATCACAGCAGTCCCATTCTGGGCAATTACCGGGCACAGCAGGCAGAATACACCGATGGGAGACAGGGCTAGGATCATTTCCATGACTTTCATGAATACATCATTCCAGGTATTGATGAACTCTGCTGCCTGTTCTCCCTGTTTCCCCAGGGCGATGATGGCAATCCCGATCAGCAGCGCCATGACGATGACTTGGAGCATATTGGCGCTGGTCAGAGGTGCCAGGAAGTTGGACGGGAACAGATCCACCAGCATCTTCATGGGCCCTGTGGATCCTCCTTTGACCTTAAAGGAAAGTTCAGCCACGGACAGGGCTGGGAACAGGGGTTTGAAGCTGTTGGCGATGAACAGTCCGATGGTGGTAGCAATGGCTGTAGTAATGAAGTAATAGACCAATGTAATGCCGCCGATGGATCCCAATTTCCGGATGTCACTGAGGGAAACCACCCCTGCCATGATGGAAAACAGGACAATGGGCCCAACGATGAATTTCACGAGATTCAAGAAAATGGTGCCGAATGGTTTGATGTACGCCACGGTAAATTCCACATTCCCCTGCAGTGCCAGACCCGCGATGATCCCCAAAATCAGCGCGATGAAGATCTGTCCGGCCAGAGGGATCTTCTTTTTCTTTTGTTCTCCGTCCATTGCAATCAGCCTCCTTTGTTCCTTCTGGAAGGAAGAACTGTATTGAATTTATCAACAGTCCTTCTTGTATCCATTATAGCATATAGACAGAAATATACTAGTCTGAAAATCCAGAATATTTAAAAAGGAACTGCTGCCCATGGAACAGCCGCTGCCGTGCCTCCCTACCCTGCCAGGAAGGCCATGACCCGGAGAGTCATGCCGCTGAGCATCAGGATACCGAAGAGAATCAGGAAAAGGCCGGCAGCTTTCTGGATCCGGGGCAGCCAAACATATCCTCTGCGCAGGGCAGAGCCGATTTTCTGCCAAAAAAGAGCTGTCAAGAGGAAAGGGATGCAGAAGCCAAGGGCATAGGCCAGCAGCAAAAAGATTCCCTGCTGGGCAGTCTGCTGGCTGCCGGCGGCCATGAGGATAGCAGTCAGGATAGGACCGGTACAGGGAGTCCAGCCCAGGGTGAAAGACGCACCCAAAAAGAAAGAACCCAGTACCCCCTCTTTTTTCTGCTGGAGGAAGGGCCTCCTGTCCCGAAGGAGGAACAAGGGCGTCCACAATCCGCTCAGAAAGAGTCCCAGGAGGATCAAGATCACCCCTGCCGCCTTTTCCAGTACTTTCCAATAACGGAGTACCAGCTGGCCTAAAACCGTTGCCGTGGCCCCCATGGCCAGGAAAACCAAAGTAAAACCGGCGAGAAAAGCCAGGGTATTGCCCAGGAGACGCCTCCTTCCCCGGCCTTCTTCCTGACTGGAACCGGCCAGGAGCAGCAGGAATGTGGGCAGCATGGGCAGGACACAGGGCGAAGCAAAAGAAAGGAGCCCCGCCCCAAAAGCGGCTCCCAAGGTCAAGGAACCCATTACAATTTCCCTTTCAAGAATCCTTCCAGCTGCTGGGCGGTGGCCATCCCTTCGTGGCGCTGGAGGATATTCCCTTTTTCATCCAGGATGACCGTAGTGGGAACTACCCGGACTTTGTACAGGTCAGCTGCTTTCCCCTCCTGGTCCAGAAGCACTGGCAGGGTATACCCATTGTCCTTCAAAAAAGCCTGGACTTTGCTGCCCTCTTCCTGGAGGTCCACGGCATAGAAAGTCACTTTATCCTTATATTTGCCGGCAAAAGCGTTCATCTCCGGCATTTCATTCCGGCAGGGAGGACACCAGGTAGCCCAGAAGTTGATTACGTAGATCTTGCCATCACCCGGCTGGACGGAATGCGAAGCCCCCTTGGCATCTTTCAAGGTAAACCCCGGCGCCTGGACCTTTTGGGCAGAAGCCTGAGAAGCAGTTGCTGGAGCACTGCCCTGGGAAGTCCCGGAAGCACTGCCGCAGCCGGCAGCCAGAAGAACAGCGGATAGAAGGAGTGCAGAAAAGATCAGCTTGGGTTTCATAAAATCCCTCCTGTGGAATAAATTTTAATCAGGAATTTTTCTTTATAATATCATAAGGGACCCGCTGCACGCAACAGGTCCCTTTTTCTCAATGATGGCAGCTACCTTCGTGGTGTTCACCATGGTGGCCGCACTGGATGTCTTCCTGGTAGTGGAGTTTACCTGCCAAGAAATCAGTGACAGCCTGGTCAGCCTGGCCGCTGCAGCCTCCGTAAAAAGCAATGCCCGCGGCTTTTAGGCCTTCTTGGGCTCCGCCGCCGATACCGCCGCAGATGACGGTTTCCGCTCCCAGCTGCTGGAGCACTCCCACCAAGGCTCCATGGCCCTGTCCCTGGGTACTGCAGATTTCAGTTTTCTGCACTTTCCCATCAGCCAGGTCATAGACTTTGAAATATTCGGTCCGGCCGAAATGCTGGAAGATTTCCCCATTCTTTGGGTCATAAGTCACTGCAAGTTTCATGTTGTTTCCTCCATATTCTAATAAATGTCCGCAATTGCGCCCTCATTTTAGATTTCCTTCTGCAGCCGCAGAGGGAGTTCCAATCCACAGGATTCCAGCAGAGCCTGGTTGGACAACACCTCATGGGCCGGGCCATCCTCCTGGATCCAGCCATCGGACAGCAGGATCACCCGGTCGCAGGTATCCCAGATGAAGTCCAGGTCGTGGGAGGCAATGAGCTGGGCACAGGGCAGCCGACGTAGGATTTCCGTCAGTTTCCGCCGGTTTCGAGGGTCCAGGGCAGCAGAAGGTTCATCCATCAGCAGCAGGTCCGGATCCTGGACCAGGAGCCCAGCAATGGCAGTGAGCTTTTTCTGTCCCCCAGAAAGCCGATAGATCTGCCGTTGGGCCAATTCTTCCATCCCGACCTTTTCCAGGGCCGCTGCTGTCCGGCCCTCCACTTCTTCCGCCGGAAGACCGGCATTCCGCAGGGCAAAAGAAACATCGCTTTCCACCGTGGGCATGAACAGCTGGCTTTCGGAATCTTGGAAAACATAGCCTGTTTTCCGGCGGATGGCTGGAAGATTCTGTGGAGTAAGGGGCAGACCGCCCACAATGAGGGTCCCTTCTTGGAGAGGCAGGAGCCCTACCACCAGCTTCAGCAGGGTGGACTTCCCTACCCCGTTGCTGCCGATGAGACCCACCTTTTCCCCGGATTCCAGAGAAAAAGAAAAATCATGGAGTACGGGAACCGGGTCCTGGCCGGGCCGGAATGCAGGATATTGGAATTGGATATGGGAAAGAGTCAGAATGGCAGACACAGGAACCTCCCTGATGCGTCCAAATGGCATCAAACATGAAAGAAGTACAGCCCGAAACGGCAGAATAGGCACCAAGCTAGGGTACTGCTGAGCAGCAGCAAGTCCCCTTTCAGGGATCCAGCGTTTTTCTGTTCTGGGAAACGGCCCTGGAAGCCCCGGAGCTTCATGCTTTCATAAACCAGCTGGGCCCGTTCCAGGCTCCGGAGGAACAGCAGCCCCAGGAGACTGCCGCTGATCTTCCAAGGGATCCCCCGGTTTTCCGGAGCCCGGAGCCGATAGGCAGACGCCATCCGGTCTCCTTCCTGGAGCAGCAGCACCAGATACCGCCAGGTCAGCAGCAGGGAAATGACCAACACCTGAGGCAAGGGCAGCTTCTGGAGGGCACAGGCCAGCTTTTCCAGAGAGGTGGTGGCCAGGAGCAGGTATGCGCCCAACACGCAGCCCGTGGCCTTCAGCAAGAGGAGGAGCAGCACCCCGATCCCTCCCGGAATCTGTACAGGCCCTAGAGAAACAGGCATCCCTTGGAACCAGAACAGATTCACCAGACCGATGCTACCCACCATTCCCAGCACCGGACCCAGCTGGCGCAGCGGCTGCTTCCAGGATAAACGGCCCAGCCGGTACCAGACCGGAAGCACCCAAAGCAGCAAAAGAGCATTGGTAAGCTTTTCCGGGCCCAAAGAAGCCAGGGCTGCCAAAAAGATAAACAAAGAACCCAGCTTGGCCAGGGGAGAAAGCTGGGTGAGTACTGTATCCTCCCCTGCCAGATCATCCAACAGATGGATGGTTTCAATGGCGTTCTTGAGAGACTTCATGATGCCCTGTCTTCCGCAAATTCCGGCCCAGGAACCAGATGATGCCGAAAATCAGCAGGCTCCCCATGATCCCGGACAGGGCCGTCCCCAAAGGCCCTTCCAGCCCCGGTATCTGATATTCTGAGAACCAAGCCGTCAGTTCCTGGATTCGGGCTGCTGCACCGTAAATCCCCTGCTCCGAGCCTTCCAATTCCGTACGGCCGGTGAGCCGGGCAATGGACCATTCCAGTCCGTCTGGATTTTCGGAAGCCAGCAGAGACAGCCCTCCGCCGACTGCAAGAGACAGGCCTCCCAAAGCGCCCAGCATTTTCTTCCGGCTCCAAGTCCCTTTCCGTACGGCCGGCCCAGACAGAACGGGCTGACGCAGGAGCTCCGGGCGGTTTTCATATACAAAGCCCAGTACTGCAGCGGTGATCAGGCCTTCCCCCAGGCCGATGGCCAGATGGATGGGCTGCATCAGCAGCAGGAATGCAGTAAAAGGCAGTTCCGTGATCCCCGAGAGAAAGGTCTCGCCTGCAACGGAAAAGGCCCCCAGCTGAAGTGTCAGCACACTGCCGCTCACACTGGCTGCTGCAATGGTCTTTTGGGTCAGTCCTTGCCGGGTCAAAAGGGGCCACAGGATCCCGCCGCCTATAAAGCAGCCGTAAAAAGCCATATTCCATACATTGGCTCCCAGGGCCAGCAGGCCCCCGTCCCCAAAGACCAGGCACTGGAGGGTCAAGATGCCGATCATGGTCAGGAAGCCGGCATAAGGCCCCACCACGGCAGAAAGGAGCATGCCACCGCAGAGATGGCCGGAGGAACCGGTGCCGGGAATGGCAAAATTGATCATTTGGGCAGCAAAGACAAAAGCCCCCAAGACCCCCATTTCCGGAACGATGCCTTCCTGGTTTTCTTGCTTAACCTTTCGGGCTGCATACCAGGCTGCCGCGCCGGAAAGGGCATACATAGTCCCTGCTATACCGGGAGACAGCAGAGCGTCCGCCATATGCATAAGTCATTCCTCCTTTTTCGGGGCAGGAGCCAGTTCTCCCAGCACCTGCTGCCATACTGCCTGATAACTGCGGCCGGTGCTGCGGCACAGGCCGGCAATGGCATCATATTCCGGATAAAGCCGGGTTTCCGTTTCTCCCGTCATGCTGCCTTTGGCATCCAGAACCGGCACCTGGACGGCTTTCACCGCCACCGGCCCCAGGGAGGTTTCCGCCACCTGTTCCTTCCGCTTCAGGATGCTCCGTGCCATCCGGCTCCGGCGGATGCCGATGGTGGTGGTTTCCGCAAAGAGCAGGGCTTCCAGAGCCTGCCGTTCCGGCTCCTTGCACAGCACTGTCACCAGCCATCCCGGCCGGTTCTTCTTCATATACACCGGAGCATACTGCACATCTCTTGCCCCGGCGGCCAAGAGATGTTCCAGCACATGGCCCAGGGCTTCCCCCGTACAGTCGTCCAGGTCGGTCTCCAATTTCCAGATGGTATCTTCCTCCCAAGGGGCCGGAACTGCTTCTTCCGGTACTTCCAGGACCATAGCCCGAAGCAAGCTGGGCATGGCCTGTTCCCGTTTCCCGGCACCCAAGCCCACCTTGGCCACCGTAAAGGTATCCGGCAGCTGGCTCCGGGTGCGGAGGGCAGCTGCAATGGCGGCTCCGGTGGGAGTCACATATTCTCCGGCAAAGGGCATGATGTGGAGAGGCAGATGGTGGGCAGCGGCGATGTTGGCCACTGCTGGAACCGGGATGGGCAGGGTCCCATGGGCACAGCGGACGCTTCCGGTCCCTTCATTCAGCACCGGGATCACCACCTCCCGGATCCCCAGGTTGTCCAGGCACACCGCCACCGCCGCAATGTCTACAATGGAATCCACCGCTCCCACTTCGTGGAAATGGACTTCTTCCAGGGTGGTGCCATGGGCTTTGGCTTCCGCTTCTCCCAGGATGGTGAAGATCTTCACCGCCAGGGCATGGGCCCCTTCCGTCAGGTCCCCCTGGGCCAGGATGTCCAGCACTTCCCTGAGGCCCCGGTGTGCATGATGGTGATGATGGGTATGGGTTTCGGCGCCAGCCTCCTGGTGTTCATGTTCATGGTCATGATGATGGACATGGTGTCCGTGCTGGCGGCCCTCCCCTTCCGGGATTTCTGCCTGGTTCTTGGCAAACCCGTAGAGATAATCCATATCATGGTCATGGTTCTCGTGTTCTGCATCCAGTTTCACCAGGAAATCACAGCAGTCCAGCCCAGCCTTCTTCACCCGGCTGATTTCCACACTATACCCGGTCAGAGGCAGGGAGGCCAGGGCCTTCCGGAGCACCTGTTGGTCGGCACCCAGATCCAGCAGAGCTCCTACGGTCATGTCCCCGCTGATACCGCTTTTACATTCCAGATAAAGCAGTTTATCCATGATGTTCTTCATCCTTTCCCAGTGCCAGCCGGTTGATCTGGGTGGCCATATAGCCGGCTCCGTAGCCGTTGTCGATGTTCACCACCGCAATACCGTTGGCACAGCTGTTGAGCATGGTGAGGAGAGCCGAAATACCCTGGAGGCTGGCCCCGTACCCGATGGAAGTGGGCACGGCGATCACCGGGTTGCTTACCAAGCCTCCCAATACGCTGGGCAGAGCCCCTTCCATGCCGGCCACCGCAATGACGCAGTTGGCTTCCTGGATGGGGTCCAGGTTGGCCAAAAGCCGGTGGAGTCCGCTGACCCCCACATCGTAGACCCGGTCCACTTTGCTTCCGAAGAATTCCGCCGTCTGGGCCGCCTCTTCGGCTACGGGGATATCTGCCGTCCCCGCCGTGCATACGGCTACGGAACCTTGGAGCCCCACCGGTTCCCGGATCACCTTCACCAGTTTGGCTAGCGGATCATACACTGCATCCGGGCACAGAGACCGGATTAGATCGAATTGCTCCCGGCTGGCCCGGGTCCCCAGCACGTTCCCTTCTTTTTCCGCCAGTTTCTGGAAGATCTGCTTCAGATGGGCATCTTTTTTGCCGCTGCAGAACACCACTTCCCCGAAGCCGGTGCGGATTTCCCGGTGGGTGTCCAGCTTGGCGAACCCCAGGTCTTCAAAAGGCTTCTGCCGGAAGAATTTTTCCGCGGTTTCTACAGAAATCTCTCCGCTCCGGACTTTTTCCAGGATTTCTTTCGTCTCCATGGTCAGGCCTTCTTTTCCGGAGGCAGCGTTTCGTTCATGCTGCCGGTCCGGTAGCCCAACAGATCCAATGTTACATAGGCAAACCCGTATTCCTTCAGCTTTTCCGCGATTTCCAGCCGGTGGTCCAGCACCTGCTGGAGTTCGTCGGGCAGCACTTCGATCCGGGCCAGGTTCCCCCCGTGGATCCGTACCCGGAGCTGATGGAACCCCATATCCAGCAGCAATTGTTCCGCCTTGTCCACCATGCCCAGCCGTTTGGGGGTGATTTCTTCCCCATAGACGAACCGGGAGGACAGACAGGCGAAAGACTGCTTGTTCCAGGTGGGAAGCCCCAGTTCTTTGGAACAGGCCCGGATCTCCTTTTTGTACAGCCCCGCCTGCCGGAGGGGACTGGCGATTTTCAGTTCCGCAATGGCCTGGAGCCCGGGACGGTAATCCCCTTCGTCATCCAGGTTGGAGCCTTCCACTACAGCTGCCAGGTGGTTTTCTTTGGCCACATCCAGGATCTTTTCGAACAGTTCATGTTTGCACAGGTAGCACCGGTTGGTGGGATTGTGGGAAAAGCCCGGGATGGACAGTTCTTCCGAATCCACCACCAGGTGCCGGATCCCCTCTTTTTCACAAAAGGCCTTGGCTTCCTGCAGTTCCCGTTCCGGAAAGGAGCAGGACCGGGCGGTAACGGCCAGCACTTTGTCCCCCAGGGTATCGTGGGCCACTTTCAGGAGAAAAGTGGAATCCACCCCTCCGGAAAAAGCCACCGCCACACTGCCCAGCTCCCGGAGGATGCTCTGGAGTTTTTCCAGTTTGTTTCTATTTGCAGATTCTTCCATGGAATGGTTTCCTTTCTTGTATCATTTCTTTCATCTTACAGAAATAGAGTCTTGAAAGGAAGACTCTATTTCTTAGACATCTTATTAAATTTTCTTAGGAGCCTGTGCTCCATCCTTAGCCTTTATTATACCATGGATGGCCGGAATGGAACAGGATTCCTATCTTTTCAGCAGCACCCGGATCAACACCAGGCTGATTTCATATAGAAAAATCAGGGGAATGGCCAGCAAGGTCTGGGACACCATGTCCGTGGTGGGGGTGATGATGGCTGCCACCACAAAGGCCAGCAGGATCACCGGCCGCCGGGCCTGTTTCAGCCGGGCTGATGTGACCAGTCCCATTTTGGCCAGGAGCAGCAGTACCAGGGGCAGATTGAAGAAAAGCCCTACCGGCAGCACCATCAGCACCACAAAATCCAGATAAGATTCCAGGGACCACAGGGGACTGACAGCCCCCTGGCTGAAGGCCAGCAGGAACTGGAGCCCCCCGGGCAGGATCAGCTTGTAGGAAAAAGCAAGCCCGGCCAGGAACAGCAGCACTGACGCCGGAACAAACAGCATCAGGGTCCGTTTTTCCCGTTTCGTAAAAGCCGGCACCAGGAAAGCCCAGAATTCCCAGGCCAGGATGGGAGACGTGAGGACGGCACCGCTCCATAAGGCAATCTTCACGTAAATCATAAAGGCTTCCGCAGGCTTCATGACATACAGCTGAGGGGCTGCTTCCGTAAGAAAGGCCACGATCCGGTCGATCTGCCAGAAGGAAAGCGCTGCGCCCACGGCAAGAGCCCCCAGGCAACGGATCAGTCGCCTCCGAAGCTCTCCCAGGTGGTCAGTAAAGGTCATTTCTCCGGTTGGGTCTCCCCCGGCCGGACTTTTTTTTCGGTCTCAGCCGGTTCCGTTCCCTCCTTTTTTGGTTCCGTGATTTCTGCGGCGTTCACCGCATCCTTGAATTCCCGGAGGCTTTTGCCCAGGGCCGCCCCGATGGAGGGCAGTTTCCCCGGACCAAAGACCACCAGGGCGATCACCAAGATCAGCAACAGCTCCGGTACACCCAGTCCAAACATGGCTCGCCCCTCCTCAGTCAATGGAAATCAGTTCGTATTTGTCGTTGCCCATCATCAGGTCCCGCATGGCCTGGAGCTGGTGGAGCCCGTGACGGGATTCGATCCGTTGGATGAGATCCTTCTTGTCATCGTTTTTCCGGTCATAGACCATATCCACACTGGCCTGGTCCACCGCCAGGATATCCGTAGAAGCCAGCATCCCCAGATCGGCGATCTTTGGTTCGGCAGCGTGAATGCCCATGCAGTCACAGTCCACGGACATCCGGCGCAGCACATTCAGGAAGACGATGTGCTTCCCGAAATAATCCACCGTGGCCTTTCCGGAATCAGCCATCAATTCCATAAAAGCATCCTGCAGGGGCATTTTATCCCAGGCTTCTGGCGCAGGAGGCATAGGGCCGGTGGTATAACCGTGGACCTGGCGCTTTCCGTGCTGGCCGGAGGCACAGCCAATGGCGATGTTCTTCAGGGATCCCCCGTATCCCCCCATGGTGTGCCCTTTGAAATGGGTCAGCACCACCATGGAATCGTAGTTGATGATGTGGCCCCCCATGGCCACTTCCTTCAGGTGTTTGCCGCCCCGTACCGGCAGATTCACATCTCCCTCTTCATCCATAATATCCACCGGACAGAAGTCCCAGCCGTTGACCTTCAGGGTTTCCCGGTGGGATTCGGTGGTGTACCGGTCCCCCTTGTACATGGTGTTGGTTTCCACAATGTTGCTGTTGGGGATGTGCTGGATCAGGGCCTTTACCATATCCCTCGGCAGGATGTTGGGGCCGTGTTTTTCACCAGTGTGGAGTTTCACAGCCACTTTTCCGTAGATCCCTTCGCTGATTCTGTCATACAGGGCAATGAGATGGGCCGCATCAATGTGTTTGGTGTAATACACTTTGGCCCGGGAGCCCTCCCCGTCCACTGCTTTTTTGCCGGTTTCGTCTTCAGACCCCACTACGGGAGCCTGGGCCATCGCCTTGGACAGACCGCTTTTGGACAACAAAGCACCGGCGGCCACACCGCCCATGACTTTCAAAAAGTCCCGTCTGGACATTTCTTTCATACCAATCCCCTCCTGTTATGGTACCGTTATGGCCGTTGTACACCCGGGAGTGCGCTGACGGTCAAGCAAACAAACTGTGACAGGCCGGGTCAGCTCCCGGCTCTTACCCTACAGTATAGCAGGCAGGGAATGAAATGAAAAATGCTTAGATTACATACACCGTCATACAAATTTTATATGTTGGGAGAAAGAGGAAGCAGCGCATCAAAAAAAGAGATATCCCCTGCTGACCTATAACAAAAGGGCTGTTCCACGTGTCTTGTTTTCACACGTGGAACAGCCCTTTAACCGTGTCTCCACACGAACATATGTTCAAGGCTGGTGGAGATGAGGGGAGTCGAACCCCTGTCCGAAAGCATTGCCATGCGAACTTCTCCGAGCGCAGACTGCATATTTTATTTCGCAGCTCCCTTGCCTGCAGACGGGCCAGGAAACGTGCTATCTCGATGGGTTTCCCTGCCTTCCTCCGAGAATTGGAAGACAAGTATCCTGCAAGTGTCGTCTATTCTTCTTCAGCAGGAATGAAGAGGAAAGACGTTAGCAATTTAAGCTGCTAAAGCGTAAGAATCGTCTGCGTTTATAACGCGTTTCCACCGTTTAATGGGGTTGGCGGGATCCCAGCTCGCTTATCGCACACCATCTACCCCCGTCGAAACCGGTACATCCCCGGGTTTGATGTGTACATCATATTATAGCACGGAAAAAGTTGAATAGTCAATCGTTTTACACTGTCATCATCGACGCAAACCACCCATAGGTTTCATCCAGCTTCGGATCCTTGGGAAAATACAGGAACATCCCTTTCCGGCTCCGTGTCAGCAGCACCCGGTACACGTTTTGGATGACTTTCTCCAGGTCTTTGAAGCCAGGATTGGAGGCATGGGGATCCACCTTCCATTTTCCATCTTGGATAAAGTAATCTCCCACAAAGAAGACAATGGGGTATTCCAGCTCGATGCCCTGGATCAGGAATTCCGATGCCCCGCGGGTCAGCTGATAGCTTTCCTCTGTATACCAGTGGTAGGCTTCTTCAGCTTTTACATAGCATCCCCGATACTGGGGGCCGAACATCCCTGGCTTTGCCCGGAGATGGAAAGAAACGATGATGCCGGTATGAGCTCCTGGAGCATGCTGCTTAACATAGGATACTGCCTGGGGCAATTTGCTGGCATCCCGGAACCTCCAGCAGACGAACCCTTGCGCCACCATTTCGCAGTAGAATTTCCTGGCTTTTTCCAAATCCAGATCCAGGATGGCTTCCACCCAAGGACTCACATCGATGAAATCATGGCGGATAGACGTATTGAGCGTCAAATGAGGACTGGCATGGATATGGGGACTTCCCCCAAAGACCTTTTGATACGAAGCCGGAATATATACATTCCAATCTTTTCTACCAGTTAAAGCTTTGGCCCATAAAGGCATGCCTGTTTCTTCATGGAAATAAAGGGACTGTCCTTCTCCGATCAAACAGAGGATCGTCACTTTCCCATATTTCGCGGCGATCCGGTCTCCCAGCCGTAAAAGAAGGGTCGCTTCCGTTTCTCCCGGTTCCCTGTAATCCGTATCCCAGGCCCGTTGGGCTTCATCGAATACAATGATGTTGTGCAGGGGAATAGAAGTCCCATGGGCCAGCATCTTAAAATTCTTCATGGCTTGGATATAGCTTTTGCCCTCTTGGGCGAATCCATGGGTGGATAAGGTGTTCTGCAGGATATTGACCAAGGGATCATTCCCAGAAAGGTAAATGGGGGGCAATGTTTCCTGGTCGTGGGCATGGTCGTAGACTGTCTTGAGCCCGACCAGTGTTTTTCCAGAGCCTGGGACTCCTGAAACAAAGAGGATGCTCTTTTGTGTGGAACGGTCAGCGATGACACCATCGATGGCCTCCAAGGTCTCTTTGATATCCCCCTCCCGGATGGTCTTGATATTCGGCAGGTCACCCGATTTGAAAAGCTGCAGGGTGGCCTCTGCAATATTTTTCAAAGGATAAAAGGGTGAAGCGATCCAAGTACAGCATTCTTTTTCAGAAAGCGGCAGTTGGTCTTTGAGCGCGTTTCGTAGGGCGGCAGTGAAATTTTCAGGCGTCAGCACATCTACCAAATGATGGTTTCCTGCCGGATCCCCTTGGGTATAGACCAAGTAGGCTTCCACCGTCATGGCCTTCTTCTCTGTCTCATAATGGTAATGGGAAAGACTTTGCCGATATCCGGCAGCCTGGGCTGCATCCTCTTTCAAGATGACAGCTTTCTGCTTGAACTCCAAGATGATCACCTTATGTTGGGTAAGGAGCAGTACATCAGCCTGTTTCCGCGAATCAGGCATGACATATTCAAAGACCATGGAAAAGGGGTCCAGCCCGGTATCCGCCGGAAGATATGTCTTGAGGAAATCATAACAGTCTCGCCAAGAACGGTCGTTGGCAGGCTCTACCGGGTATCCGCAAGTCTTTTCCACAAAATCGTGGCAGGCGGTCAGGAAGCTTTCCCGGGTGGTCTCCTCCCGAAATTCCTTCAGCGTAACAACCAAGGCAGCCCTGTCTTTGCCCAGGTGATTGCGGAACGCCGTCCCAACTTCTACTGTTTTCAAAACCCTTTCCCCTCTTCCCCCAATTACACTTTAAATTACACTTTGCTCCATGATATCTTGTTATTCTCACCGGCGTCCCCGGGGAGGCGGCGGCCGGTGCCCGCCATGGTGGGGCGGAGGCGGACGGTGGCCGATGTAAGCAGGACCGTAGAACGGGGCACCCCACCAGCTGCGCCAGTAGAAATCGTCCAGCATCATCATTTCGTTCAGATAAAGACGGTTCAGATAAGAACGATAGGCCATCTGCTGCAGTTCTTCTTTGGTCACCACAAAGACACGGGCCGTGCCGGAATCTTTCACGTTCCCCACCTGGGCCTCTACCAGGATATCCGTCCTGCCCAATTTCTGAGGGATCAGCTGGTTGCTGCTGTCCACAGAGACCACATTTTCGTTCAGGCTTTTCACCTTCAGGTTGTAAGGTACTTCCCCCGGGGTCCGAAGCCGCACGATCCCCTTTTCCCCCAGCTGCAGATACCGGGGATAGACCTGGAGCCTGGTCTTCTTTATGACCTTATCCGCTGAGCCGGCTATCATGCCCGGTTTTTCTCCGTCCAGCCGCCACACCGATGAAAGATCTTTGGCTACGTAATACTCTCCGATCTGGGTTTTGTCTTTTTCATCGTAGGCCCGGACCCTGCGGAAGAATTTATCCGTCAGTTCCCGATCCACCCGGAGGTAATAAGGCCTGCCCGCCGGGTCAAGACCGGTAGCACCCTTATCCAATCCCTGGAGGCAGGCCGTCACCTTTTTGTACGTCCCGCCCTTCACCAGGCAGAACTTCTCCAGGATTTTGGCATCTGCCTCAGCCAGCGGATCCCGGATGGCCTTTATCCCGTCATTTTTCGATGCGGCTGGCGCCCCGGCCTTTTCAGCAGAAACAGCGGCCGTTATGCCAGTTGGCTGCACTGCCGGCCCCGGAGAAGCTGCAGAGGCCATACCGCTCCCCAGGCAGAATGCGGCAAAGCCTGTACAGAGCAGCCTTTTGATCGTATCCATAAGATTTCCCTTCTTTCTCCAGTGAAACAACGCCCGTACAAACGGGACGACCTGTCGGGAACGCTCTGCAGCCTTTGGTCATCCCTTAACGGTTCTTGATTCTTCAATTTCCCTTCAGTCCAGCTGCAGCACCCGGTCCACGTCGGCCATGATGACCCCTGTAGTCCCGTCCAATTTGCTCAGGAGCTGCTGCATTTCTTGGGAATTTTTCACCGGCTTGTCCAATTTCAACGCTGCCATGCTCAGCATGGGCATGTAATACTGGACGCTGCAGTCCATTTTTTTCGCCAGCTTTTCTACGTCTTTCTGGGTCATCCCCCAGTCCAGGTGCAGCAGGACCATATCATCGGAATAGGCCTCTCCAGTGAACCCATTGCGGATCAGATGGCCCTCATGGGTTTCTTGGAAAGGATCTTTGACAGATGCCAAAGATTTCCGGAGAGAAGCAGCGGTTTTCCCATCCGTTTCCCCAGACGCACCAGGACGGGTGAAATGGACGCTGCTGATCTGTTTGGCCTGGTCGATGGTCAGGTGGACTTCCAGATCATTTGTCGGATCATTTCCCTTTTGCCGGATCTGAAAAACGGTTGTGCCAGGCTTCAGAGCTGTAAATTGCAGTTTGGTCACCGCCAGCTGGGGCTTTGTATCAGAAAGCCGGGTCACAGTCTGGGAATCCAGCCGCAGCATAGCAGGATCCAGATCCTCCACATTCCAGCCCGCTCCTCCGGCAGCATTCCCTTTCAGGTCCAAGGTCAGGGTACTGCCTTGGACGGCCATTCCATACCCGGAATAGACTTCCTGTTGGATACCATCGGCGGACCGGTAACTGACGCTGGCTGTCTGGGTAAAGGCTTCTTCCGCCCACGCTGCAGCCGGCAGCCCCAAGGCCAGCACGGATAGCATCACCATGACTCTTTTCCAATCCAGGTTTTTCAATTCTGTCAAGCCTCCTGCTTACAATCTTACATCTTTTATTTATACCAAAAAGCCTGCTCTGTCAACCCAAGAGCAGGCTTTTCATGCTCAATCGATGACCTCGATGCGTTGGATGATCCCTTGCGGATCCGTATACACAAACATCCCTGCACCTTGACCTTTGATCAACAGCCACGGGAAAAAGTCCACAATCTTGCCGACTGTGGACCTTTTTCTGCTGTTCGGTTTTTCCTAATGGCAGGAATTCCCCACTCCCGTCATGGCTTTTCCTTACCCTGGAATCGCTTTTTCAATGCTTCGAATATTTTTTGACTTGTTCCTCAATGAATTGATGTTCCCTTTTCCACAATTCCATTTGTTTTTCCGCATCCTCGTTGATTGTATTGAATGCATTGCTTTGAGAATGGGGGTGCTCCCGGGAACCTTCTCCCCTTTTTTTCTGAGAAAGACCCTCATTCACCGTATCCCACAGGAACATATCGTCGAAATCCTTTTCCCAGCCGTTGTCCATTTTTCTCACCTCTCCGAAAACTTATCGGTTCCATGTGCCAAATCCTCGTCGAAATATAGGAAGAGACATCGGCCCGGGCCTCAGTCCAGGTGCAGCAGGACCATATCACATGACTCTTTTCCAATCCAGGTTTTTCGATTCTGTCAATCCTCCTGCGTACAATCTTACACCTTTTATTTATACCAAAAAGCCTGCTCTGTCAACCTAAGAGCAGGCTTTTCATGATCAATCGATGACATCGATGCGCTGGATGATCCCTTGCGAGTCCGTATACACAAACATCCCCGCACCCGAACCGGATCCTATATGGGGATAAATGGTTTTGTAAAGCCCGCTCCTTTTATCGTATCGAGCGCTTTCGTAACCATATAAATCCGTTGCCACCGATTTATTCATACCAACAGTCAATCCCGCCGGCGTCCCCCATCCATTGTCAGCCCGCGTGGAAACATAATTGATATGGATCGTGCCATCCGTCCCTCTCCACCCTTTCAGGAGGACGCTGTCCCCATAATGGTACTGGAAATACCGGCCATCATCCGTGATATATTCTGGCTCCCCATAGATACTGGACGCGTAGTCCAAGGTACAATGGGTCACGTTCAGTCCTCCCAGGGAAAATTCCGAATTGGGCAAGGGCCGTGCCTGGCAGACCGCAGCCAAAGCTGAGGCGAAACAAAGGATGAGTAAAGAAACTTTTTTTTTCATGATGACTCCCCCATTTTCCTGCAGCATCTTTTCCAGCTTGGTTTATCCAAGAAGATCTTCTAAAAGTTATTATATCACCTTATCTGGGGCAAAATCACGACACTGTATAAATGGGTATGTGTCAACAAGTTCTCGATGAAACCTTCATCACAGTATAGTTATCCATTCATGGGCCGAAAGTGCAGAGTGAAGAGTGCAGAGAGGACAACCATATTATCAGTATCAGAAAGATGCCGCATATATAACAGTCTTTAGCCTCAAATCAGCATTACGAGAGATTTTGTGCTAATTTCTTCATTTCTTCAACGGTCTTATTATTCGAACACATCAATTCCACATACAGATTTTTGTTTTTCGAACGGATAATGATCGTCCCATACGCACAAATAGGAAGCTGCCTATTGTCTTTGAATCGTTTATCAGGTGTTCCATTTTTATTGACTTTCAGCCATGTCTGGCCGATGACTTCAGCGTCATTGGGAACCAGTTCTTCTTCCACATAGGATGTTTTCTTGAAATCCAACAGAATATCTGAATAGCTGACCGCCCCCACATCCATCGCTGAAACGACCAGCAGCTTGTCGGGCATAAAGTAAAGAGCCTGTTTCCGAAGTTTTAACCCAAAGCAGGATACATTAGAAAGGATATAAAAAGGCAGTTGATTGGTAACTCTCGCTGCAATCCGCTTTATTCCTCTTGATGCGCCGCCGTTGGTTCTACGTTCCAGGCTGCTTTCCGAGATTACCTGCCAAAATTTAGCATTATTACCTAATTGCATCCACAGTGCAGATAAATGCTCGTAGTTTTGCCTGGATTCTTCGTCAAAGGAATATTCCACAGGGACCCGCAGTTTTGTATAGACAAGAACCTTAAGGATTGCCCCAAGCAATGCCGTCAGGGCAAAAACCGGATACACTATGGATAATACCGCCGTGGCCAACAATGGAGTACTGATATAATTGTATCTTTGGACCGCTTTCAGTTTTTTTAGCAATTCGGCATATTCCGGATCCTGATATTCACTAATTTCTATTTTTTCGGTACTGACAGCAGGAGAATCTAATGGCTGCTGAACTGGCTGGGCCCCGGGGACACCATTCCGTCTCTTGGTCCCTTGTTCCTGCACATAGGATATCCCCGTTCCAGGGACAGAATATGTTTCACGGACCCCTCCCCGGGCCGTTTTGGTAAATCTGACTCCCTTCATTCCCCAGCTGTAGCCGATTCCACTTTTACTGATATTAATATGACAGCCAAATCCTAAATTGATACGTTTTCTCATTCTCCATCCCATGAGAAACTCCCCCAATCAATAGTTTAAAATACTTATATTGCTTCTACTATCTTAGTGATCTTGTTCTGCTTCGATTTCTTTTAATGACTTTCCATCCGCATTTTTCCACACCCTGGGTCCGCTGACGCTATACCCAAGAACAAAGTCAGCGGCTGCAGAAGAGCTGGAAAAAAGTAGATCCTCCGTAGTTACCCAATCTTTTACTTTTTCATCAGCCATCCATTTCTCTCTCAGTTTGACGATTCCATTGCTGAGAGATTTCGCACTTAATTTTTCATTAAGTCTGGCTCCTTGTAAAACTACAAAGCCTTCCGGTGTAACTTTCCCTACTCCATAAGCAGATCCTGAAGAGATATGAAGTAGTTCTTCATCATTATTCCCAATATCCTGTCTTTGTGCTGATAAACAAACTAGGCACCAAAAGTTCCTGGGGGGAAGATCCCCCGTGGACGTAGTTCATGCCCCCAGAGGCTTTAAAGACGCTCATACCTTTGGCCAGGACCACATACCGGTCATTCACTCAAAAGAAACAGCCTGTTTGAGTTCCCGGAACCAGTATTTTTCCTTGACTCGTGCTGGATAAGGTTGTGTTGTTACTGAAAGTGCGGACATACGAAGGCTCCTTTCCCATCATAGATATCAGTTTTTGAAACCATTTTCTCGTTTCCTACTGTTAACACTATGGTTTATTATACCATAACCGCTGTAGAAATTTTAGGACAGGTAAAGAAAAACGCCCTGGCAGGAACTCCCACCACGGCTGTCTTTCTTTCCGGATCATTTCGATTTAAGACGTCAGACCGGCCCTACCGGGTCTGACGTCTTGTTCAAAAATTCTCCTTATTCTCCCTGTAAACTTCCGGCAAAATAGCGGCCAGGTTGGTAAATTCCTTGATATTGTGGGCAAAAAGGCCCCGAGCCACTTCCACCGGTACCGAATCCCCTTCCGGCAGAGCCTTGATAATCTTCCCCTGGTGCAGGGCATATCCGATCCAGAACCGGGAGCAGAACAGGACACCCTCTTTATACGGGAACCATTTATGGGTCATGGCCGCCCCGCAATCCCCTGCCCCAATGGCGCAGACCAAGGACTGACAGGCTGCAGTCCCCAGCAGGGATTCATCATACCCGAAATCCCTGGGCCGCTTGAACTGCAAATGCAGGAAGGACGGTCCGAAGCCGATATCTTCCATAATGTAATGATCCACATCCCAAGTCTTTTGGGAAACAGGGACGGAAGGGTCGCAAACGTATGCCGCATTATTGGCACGGGCAAAATAATGATCCTCCGGGTCCCAGATTTTGTAACGGAGGTCAGAGCCTACGCTGTGCCAGGGGAACCACCAGTCCAGCATATCGCCGGTCACTCCGGGCATATAGGTTGCATTGCAGACAAACCCTGTCCCGTCAGCAGCCACGCCATAGCCCACCTGACAGAATTCCTTGTCCATCCCCTGGAGGAAACGGTTCCGCTCTGCAAAAGGAACGGCAGGGACCGGAGAAGGTTTCTCGATCAGGGCCAGTTTCGCAGCCGGCACCTCCGTCATTTTCCGCTGGAACAGGGGATAATAGGAAAGGGTTTTCTCTTCCTTGCTGACGCCCACTTTTTTCCCAGTATACAATGTCATAAAAAGACCGCCTTTCTTGTTCTGTTTGCTGACTTGTGATACGATTGTATCACAGTAAACAGGCTCCAACTACCCACTCCTGGGATATAGAACAGAAAGGCGTAAAAATGTATCATATTGCAAATGATCCCCGGGCCAGGAAAAGTGCAGAACTGATTGCCCAAAGCGTCCTGGCTCTTTCCAAAAGCAAGTCAGCCAACAAGCTTTCCATTGCGGCCATCCAGCGGGCATCCTCGGTCAGCCGCAGCACTTTTTACCGTCTCTTCGATACCCCGGTAGATGTGCTGCTTTGGCAGATGGACCAACTTTTTGCCGGTTTTGTCAGGGAATTGCCCCAACAAGGAACCCGGAAAGCCGTCCTTTTCTCGTTTTTCCAAACCATTATGGAACATGCAGAATTGTTTGCCGCACTGGAAAAATGCAACCGGCTGGATGCCCTGGCCCAGAATCATCGGCGGTATTTCAAAGACATGGGCTCTTTGATCGGTATTCCTTCCCAACTGGAAGAGGCAGGTCAAGAATACCTCATTGACATCATGAGCTACCTGCTGCCGGTTGCCATTTCCACCTGGATCCATCGGGGACAAAAAGATACCCCCGAAGAAGTCTATCACCACTTTTGGCAAAGCATCCGTACCATCGCCAGCCTGGATGCATTGTAACTCTGGGGAAACCAGCTCCCATTTACCCACAGAATCCGTAGGGTGCGCACCAAGGGTCGTGGAACGATCCCGCCCGGTGCGCTCGTTTGCCGGTCGGGTGGGAAAACATACCCCCGTGCAGGCGGGCGGCTCTGGCAGCACTTTGTTTTGCAAAAGTCTTGAACCGCCCCTACGGTGGTGGGGCGTACCTTCAATTCCCTATTGCAGGGACTGTTTGTACTCTCTGATGCTCATACCTGTCCATAGATTAAATGCACGGAGAAAAGAATTCAGTTCCTGATAGCCCAGAAGAAAAGCGATTTCATCGCTGCTCATATCCGTATTGCGGATGTAGTGCCTGGCAAGGATCTCTCTGGTTCCATTCAATTGCTTTCGAAAGGATGTATTTTCTTCCATCAGCTTTCTTTGGAGAGTCCTTTTACTTACACCCAGCTTGGCGGCAACATCCTCCACCGTCCCAGCACCTCCAGGCAAAAGCTCCGTCAAGGCACTGCGTACCTTTGCGGCAAAAGTATCCTCCTGTTCCATTTCATAAAGACGTCTCTGTAGCTCCGGTTCAAAGAATTCCCACATAGAATCGTTATGGCTGATAAACGGTTTTTTCAAATCATCTGTCCGGAAAACAACCACATTTTCTTCGCCCTGCTCCACCGGACAGCCAAGGAATCCTGCGAATACATCATCCATCACGGGTTGCTGCATCAGAACCCGAATCGGTGTGATAGGATCTTTGGTTGCGGCCCGGATAATATGAATCACAAAAACAATCTCAATTTCCGTAAGAAACTGCGGTAAAACCTGTTCATCCGTACTTGCGGCAATCACCAGGGTGGTTTCTCCCTCCCTATCCCGGAGTTCATACTTCATTGGCGCGATGATGCGCTTGTACCGGGACAGACGTTCCAAACAGGTTTTCCCGTTTTTACTGCAGTAAGCAGCAAATATCGGTGGCGAAAAGCTTTCAATGTTATCTGCCGTGACAAGCCTAATCGGCAGCTGTGGATCGGTGATCTGACCGCCGACCGCTTCCATGAAACGATAGTAGGCGGCCTCATCCAATACCGGCTTTTTATGACTGAACAAGTCTTCCGGTACGCCAGCAGCCCTTAATGCTTCACCAACCCGGACGCCGATCATTTCAAGATATTTTCCGTATTGACCATCCAGTATGTACCTGTCCATTCCTCATCCCTTATTTCTTTGCACTTCCAGCAATCTGCTGCTTATAAACAAAGTTCAGCAAGGCCTTCTTCGGGAACATGGGCGCAAGTGCTACCACCGGTTTCTGCCAGTCCAGAAGACCTGAGGTAACATTCAGTGCGCCTTTCAGCATCCCATGGTACCCATCCTGGGCTACGGCCATTGGATCAACGGCGTTTGCGAACATCTTGGTATCAGAGAGACCCCCTGCATTGGCAAAGCCAGTCTTCATGACTCCCGGCATCAGCGCCGTAACGGTTACGCCGGTTCCCTGAAGCTCACGCCACAGCGCATTTGACCAGCTGGTCACATAGGCCTTTGTGGCATAATAGACCGCCTGAAGTGGGCCGGGCATGACAGCTGCTGTAGATGAGACATTCAGGACTCTGCCTTGTCCCCGTTTGATGAAGTCCGGAAGGAACAGTTTACAGAGCCTGGTGGGGGTGTCGATATTGACCGCAATCATGGACATGTCTTGCTCCATGGTGCGCTCACGGGCGAAATCTCCCTGTCCACCGAATCCGGCATTGTTGATGAGATAATCAACCGTCCAGTGATTCTCCCTGCAGATATCATAGATCTTCTGTGCCGCCTCTGGAACAGAAAGATCAGCAGCAATCGTGTGAACTTCCACACTATATTGTTTTTTTACAGTATCAGCCTGTTCATTGAGTTTTTCCTGGCTGCGTCCCACAAGGATGAGAGCACCGCCATTTCCAGCATGGATATTTACAAAGCAGGTGCCAAGCCCGCCATATGATCCGGTGATCAGTGCCGTTTTCTTTTCCATTTCAGAGTCCTCCTGTGCCATATGATGGTACCATTATACGAAATCACAGGAGTTTCCAGAACATCTTAAAGAGCCATGATTATATCAATTTGCGCCATATGGACGAAGGGTATAAGACGATTGGGATTACGCCCCCTGGGCGGCCGGGGACGGGCTTGCCTGCGGCGAGCCCCTACACCGTTGGGGTCGAGAGTTCTCGTGCTATTGATTGGACGGGGTTGGCGCAGTGACGATGAAAACCGGTTCCCTGCATCCCTGCCGTACCTACGACCGGGGCGGCGTAGGGGCGTGCCGCAGGCCCGCCCTTCCCCGGCCTCTGAAGCCTTAGATGTAGGTCCATCCTGCTTATCGCCAACAAGCTGACGTCTGACATCTGATAGGCCCATTAGGGCCGGGTCTGACGTCTTTTCTGCCCCCTGGGCGGCCGGGACGGGCTTGCCTGCGGCGAGCCCCTACACCTACACCGTTGGGGTCGAGAGTTCTCGTGCTATTGATTGGACGGGGTTGGCGTGGGGACGATGAAAGCCGGTTCCCCTGACAGAACAAGGGGTGCTGCACATTGCATGCAGCACCCCCTAGCTATTCTTCCACCACTTCCGCTTTGAACACCATGATGGTATCCGCATCGCTGCAGCAGAATTCAGCGGTGCCTTTGGGCTGGCCTGGGATCTGTCCTCCGTACCGGAGGATGTCGATGTAGGGAAAGGCGCAGTGCATGGCCATGGGGCAGATCTTGCCCCGGTCTTCGTCGAAATCGAAGACTTCCCCTACATGATGGCCCCGGTGGCAGCCCATTTTCCCTCTCCGGTCCGTTACGGTGATCCGGATCTTCGGTCTGCGTCCTGCCATGGCTTTTTCCTTATTCCAGAGTCAGTAGGAGACCCATCTTGAAGGGTTTCTCCGCTTTCACCCAATGGAGGCCGTTCTTGGCGAACCGGAACTGTTCGCCGGCCTTCAGGGTATGGGCTTTGCCTTCATAGCCGATGACCCCTTCTCCTTCCAGAGCAAAGATCAGGGCATCCCCAGGGGCTGCATGTTCGCTGAGCCCGGTACCGGCAGCAAAGGCCATGACCACGAATTTCATTTTGTCGTTATGGACCACATCCATGTTGACGATCCGTCCCTCCTGATAGGGCACCAGATCGGCTAGACGAAAAGCTTTTCCTGCTTCTACTGCGTTGTTCATGATATCCTCCTTTTGGATTTCCAGTTCCGTATACACGGTATCTGTAGGGGCTTCCATCCCCACCGGCACATCCGTGGGGGCCAGAAAGCACTGTCCCGGCTCCAGCACTGTTTCTGCCCGGTCCGCCCGGACTTTCAGCTGCCCCTCCTGGACCAGGAGCAGTTTGTGATAGGGATACAGCTCACCGCTGATGTCCGTCCCCTTTCCCAGCGAAAAGATCCAGAGGGGATTCCTGCCCCCAGCGATCTGCTGGGAAACCGTACACCCGGCCACCGCCGGATTCGTTTCTTCGAGACGGAAGGCCTTCCCCGCTTCCAGTTCCATACCACCACCTGCTTTCCTTGTTCTTGCCTGTATTGTAGCATGGAAACAAAGGAAAGTACGTTGGAAGGACAACAAAAGAAGAGCAATCCTAGCCATAGCCTCCCTCTCAGGAAATACTTACAGACTCAGGTTTTGCTGGATTTCTTTTTGATTTCTAGGTCCATAAACAATTCGCAAAATAATGACGGTTTCTAAGCATTCTCGAATTACGTAATAGAAAAGATACGAATCAACCACTTTCATCCGTACTGTTTCTGTCACTATGAAATCATTCCGAAGTTCCGGACCGCTGTAAGGATAATGACAGGTTTCTTGTATCTTATCCTCTAAATTTGAAAAAAAGACAGCCGCAGCCTGTGGATTATTCAATTCATTTGCAATATAAGAAAGGATTTCATCTAAATCAGCTACAGCTGTTTCAGTGAATTGAAAATGATAATTACAGATGGTACTTCTCTTTGAGCCGGTCCAGAGTGTCACTTCCATCCACAACCCTTCCTTTTTTTACATCCTGCAGCCCCTTGAGTAGGAGCCGTGCTTCTTCCAATTGCTGCTGTGTCTTTTCATAATAGTCGATATCCATGACCACCAGCCGGCCATAACCGTTTTTGGTCACATAGACTGGGCCTTGTTCTCTCACACAAAGTTCTTCAATTTTTACGGTATCTCTCAAATCCCGCATAGGAATGATCCTCATTGAAATCACCTCCTCAATTATGTATTAATTATATCATATTTATGACTGAATTATGTTTTAAAATGTTTTAAAATCTTTTATTTCCAATTTCTCCTAAAACATTTTTCTTTATGTATGCAAAAAAAGCTGTGAATATGTACACGAAGAGTGACATTCATATCACAGCTTTGATTTTCGCATATTTTCTTCTTCATTTTGCTCCATCTATTTTCGGGATCTGCTGGAAGAATCCCCGGATCAGCACCGCTGCCAGGAGGAAGCCACAGATATCGGATACGCTCTGGCTCCATACCAGGCCCGTGAGGCCGAAGTTCCGAGGCAGCACCATCAGGGTGGGGATCAGGAAAAGACCGCTGCGGCCGGCTGCCACCAGCATGGCGCCCACTGTATGCCGGGTGGTCTGGAGGCACATGTTGGACAGGATGGTCAGGGGCACCAGGAAAAAGGTCACGGCCTGGGCCCGGAGGGCAGCAGCCCCTACGGAAATCACCAAAGGATCATCCCGGAATTCTTCCAGGATGGGGGTGGCCCAAAAAATGGCCACGGCAGCGGCTGCCAGGGAAAACAGGGTCCCCGCTTTCACCGCGAACCAGAAGCCTTCCCGGAGCCGTCCGTACTTTTTGGCCCCATAGCTGAATCCGCACACTGGCTGGAATCCCTGGCCAAAACCGATGACCACGGAGGCAGCAAAGAAGCTGAGCCGGGTCACGATGGACATGGCAGCGATGGCGGCATCCCCGAAGGCACCGGCTGCTACGTTGAGGAAAATGGTGGAAAGGCTTTGGGTCCCCTGGCGCACCAGGGAAGGCGCTCCCCCAGCCACGATTTCTTTCGCAATGGGCCAGGAAGGATGGATGTTCCCCAGCCGGATGGGGATGTTCCCACCCCGCCAGGTCATGGCGAACAGGATGCAGAAGCTGACGAACTGGCTCAAAATGGTAGCATAAGCCGCTCCCGCTACGCCCATATGGAATTTGAAGATGAAGAGAGGATCCAGGAACACATTCAGGAAGCCCCCCACGGTGATGCCCACCATCCCGAAGGCCGCACTGCCCTGGAACCGGAGATGGTTGTTCATCACCAGGCTGCACATCATCACCGGAGCCCCGATAAGGATCACGCTCATATATTGGATGGCATAGGGCAGGATGGTGGGGGTGGACCCGATCAGGGTGGCCAATTGGGCCGCAAAAGCGTTGCCAAGAATGGCGATGCAGAGCCCGCATAAAAACGTGTAGAAAAAGCTGGTAGAAGCCATGGTCGCCGCTTCCGTCCGTTTCTTCGCCCCCAAAAGACGGGAAATGCTGTTGCCGGAACCGATACCGAAGAAAAAGGCGATGGCATGGATGATGGCCATGGTGGCAAAAGTGACCCCTACGGCTGCGGTGGAGGTGGTATCGATCTTGCTGACAAAGTAAGTATCTGCCATATTATAGAAGCTGGTGCACAGCATGCTGATGATGGAGGGCAGCGCCAGGGAAGCGATCAGCGGCTTCACCGGAGCTTCCAGCATTTTCTTGTATTTTTGGGCTTCTTTGGAGTTTTTGGGTGTAGGATCAATCATAAAAGGACCGCCTATCTGTCCGACAGCGGACGGGTATTTTTTTTATTATACCATAAAAAGGGGGTGTGAAAAAATTCACACCCCCGGTCGCGGTTCGCGAGTCACGGGTCGCGAGCCTGGCCGTTCAAGCCGTTTGTTCTATTTCTGCGGCTCTTATTTCCCCAATGTATCCGCCTGGATGATGGCGGCGTAGAGCTGTTCTTCGGTTACATCGGCCACCATGTTGTGGATGCTTTCGCCGGGCACGCAGGCTGCTTTGGCAATCTGGCGGATCTGTTCGTCGGTGGTGATCCCCAGTTCAGCCAGGGTGGTGGGCAGGCCCACTTCTTTGCAGAAGCCTTGGACATCCCGGAATTCATCCTCTTCCACCCCTTCCAGCACCAGCTGGACCAAGGTACCGAAGGCCACGCAGTTCCCATGGGGTGCACTATGGCCGCCCAGAGAAGTGATGCCATTGTAGAAGGAATGGGCGCAGGCCAGGCCGCCGTTGTCCGCCCCCACCCCGGACAGATACACATTGGTTTCGATGATGGCATCCAGGGCCGGAGTCACCACCTGTTTTTCCACGGACTTCTTGGCCTGGGCCCCGTAATTCCGCAGATTTTCGTAGCACAGCTCGCACAGGGCCATGGCGGACCGGGTGATCCCTCCGTTTTCCAAGCTGGGTGCATCGGTGCGATAGCAGGCCCGGGCTTCGAAATAGGTCCCCAAGGCATCCCCCATGCCGGCCACCAAGAATTTCACCGGAGCATGGGCGATCACGTAGCTGTCCACCAGCACACCATCCGGATTGTTGGGATAGAACAGATAAGTGTTGAAGGACCCGTCATCATTGTAAATGACGGAAAGCCCGGTACAGGGAGCATCGGTGGCCACCACAGTAGGGATGATCACCACCCGTTTCCCTTCATAATGGGCCGTGGCTTTGGCCGTATCGATGGCAGAACCGCCGCCCACGCCGACCACTACGTCGATATTTTCAGCCCGGACCATCTTCCGGAACTTTTCGATTTCCCCTACGCTGGAAATCCCCCCGAACACTTCATAATGGCGATGGGTCTCACTGTTCCCAAAGCTTTCTTCCAGTCTGTCGTGGCAGGCCCGATGGCCGCTCCGGCTACAGATGAACAACCAGTTCTTCCCCAGATCCTTGAAATAATCGTAGAATTCCTTCAGAGCTCCGCTGCCCTGTACATATTTCAACGGTGCACGCATCAGACGCAATCTTGCCATAATGATCGACCTCCTCAAATACAGTCTTTAAATGTAGTCTTTCCTGATACAGATTATACCATAGATTTATCATAATTAACAATAATTATTCATTTATAATATGATAATGAAAACCCTGTTCACGAAACGGATTCGACTGTTTTTTCCAAAAATTCAGTAGGCGGAATTTCAGAAATATGCTACAATGGTTTTACAGAGTTTTTACATTTTGACAGATTCTTTACAAAGGAGGAAGATTTGTATGAAACTCAAAAAATGGTTGGCCGCTTCCGCCATCTGCGCACTGGCTCTGGCTGTAGGTGCCTGCGGCGGTGGCAAAAAGACACAGCAGAAGGCGGCCGGCGACTGGAAGCCCACCAAGGACATCAAAGTGATCGTGGCCTATAAGGCGGGGTCCGGTACGGATACAGGGGCCCGGGTCCTGTGCAAGGATGCGGAAAAATTCGTAGGCAAGACCCTGATCATCGAAAACAAGCCCGGTGCGGACGGGAAGATCGGCTGGACGGAACTGTCCAAGGCCAAACCGGACGGCTACACCATCGGCTTCATCAACCTGCCCACCTACACCACTCTGGCTCTGGCCAAGAATGCTTCCTTTGATGACAAGAGCATCGTCCCCATCTGCAACCATCTGAAGGAGACCGGGGTTGTAGTGGTCCGGAAAGACAGCCAGTTCAACAGCCTGAAGGATCTGGTGGAATACGCCAAGGCCCATCCCGGCGAACTGAAGGCTTCCACCAACGGGGTCCAGGCTTCCAACCATACGGCAGCCCAGCTGCTTTCCACCACGGCCAAATTCAAATACAATGCGGTGCCTTACGGCGGCACGGCTGACCAGCTGCTGGCCCTGCGCCAGGGCGAAGTGGATTTCTCCTGCGCCAAATTGGGGGATGTGGAACCCCTGATCCGGGGCAGCAATGCAGCTCTGAAACTGTTGGGCGTGTTCTCTGAAAAACGCCTGGATGATTACAAAGATGTCCCCACCCTGGGTGAACTGGGCTATTATAACAAATGGTATGGCTCTGCCCGTGCCCTGGTAGCTCCCAAAGGCACTCCGGAAAACATCATCAAATTCTATGAACAGGCTTTCAAACTGACCATGACCGACGAACAGACCATCCGGGACCATAAGAATGCCGGACTGGAACTCCACTACATGGACAGCAAGGAATTGGGCAAACTGATCCAGGATCAGATGACCTTCTGCAAAGAAGTGGTCAGCAAACTGTACCAGGATGCCTGATCAGCAACACATCGGATCTGCAAAGGGGCTGCTTCCGGGCAGCCCCCCTGTTTGAGGGGAAACCATTATGAAAAAATCGGAACTCAGTGTCGTCATCTTCATGCTGGGATTCTGTGCCTTCTTTTTTTATGAGACACTGCAGCTGCCTCCTGCGGCACAAAGCTATCCCAAATTCGTCATCGGCCTGTTGGCCGTCCTGACCCTGATGCAGCTGGTGAAAATGGCCTGCAGCTGCCATGGGCACTTTACCGTCATCAATGACCTGCCGGAAGTCTGGACCAATTTCCTGCCAAAACAGTTCTTCACATTCTTGGGTGCATCGATTCTTTTCTTCATCCTGATGATCTTCATCGGATTCTATCCTTCCGCCATCATCTATCTATTATTCATGATGCACTTCTTCCATATCGAAAAGAAATACATGGCCATCACCGTCCTGGTCCTGATGGTCCTGATCTATGTGGTCTTCAGCGAATTTTTGGCCGTGCCTCTGCCGGATGGCCTCTTGGTTGAAGAACTGCTGTAGGAAGCGAGGGATGGATAAATGGAAAATCAATATGCATTGATGGCCATGGGATTCGTCAACGCGCTTTCTCCCATGAACATCGTCATCATGATCGCCAGTGTGACCATGGGGATCATCATTGGCTGTATGCCCGGTCTTTCCGCGGCTATGGGGGTAGCCCTGCTGCTGCCTCTGACTTTTGGGATGGAACCTTCTGCGGGGCTCATCATGCTGGGGGGCATCTACTGCGGGGCCATCTTCGGCGGATCCATTTCCGCCATCTTGATCCACACCCCCGGCACCCCGGCTTCGGCGGCCACAGCCATTGACGGCTATGCCATGACCCTGAAGGGAAAAGCCGGGAAGGCCCTGGCCACTGCCTGCATCGCTTCTTTCTGGGGCGGACTCTTAAGCTGCATTTCCCTGTATTTCTTTGCCCCTCCTCTGGCCAAACTGGCCATGGAATTCGGCAGTCCGGAATACTTCTGGCTGAGTCTCTTCGGGCTGACCATCATCGCCGGGATCAACACCGATTCCATGATCCTGGGGCTCATGTCCGGGGCCTTCGGGCTGGTGCTCTCCACCATCGGCATGGACCCCATGCAGGGGGTGGAACGGTTCATGTTCGGCCAGGATTCCCTCTATAACGGCATCAACATCACCTGTGCCCTGATCGGGCTGTTCTCCATGAGCCAGGCCTTCATCCTGGCGGAAAAGGCCATCGTGAAACGGGCCAAAGCCGCCAAGTTCAGCGACCGGATCATGCTGAGCCTGAAGGAAATGAAACAGATCACCCCCACGGTGCTCCGGAGCTGGATCATTGGGAACATCATCGGCATCCTGCCGGGAGCCGGGGCTTCCATCGCCTGCTTTTTAGGCTACAACGAAGCCAAACGGTTCTCCAAACATCCGGAAGAATTCGGCAAGGGATCCATTGAAGGGATTGCCGGGTCGGAAGCGGCCAACAACGCAGTAACCGGCGGTTCCCTGATTCCCACCCTGACTCTGGGGATCCCCGGAGAATCCGTTACCGCTGTGCTTATGGGCGGGCTGATCATCCACGGGCTCCAACCGGGACCGGAACTCTTTACAAAGTATGCTCCCATGACGTATACTTTCTTTGGCGGGTTCGTGGTGATCCAGTTCTTCATGCTGCTCATCGGGCTCATCGGCTGCCGGCTGTTCGCCAAGATTGCCCGGGTATCCGACGCCATCCTGATCCCCAGCATCTTCGTGCTGTGCGTGGTGGGTTCCTTTGCCATCAACAACAGTGCCTTCGATGTGAAGGTCATGTTCGTGTTCGGGATCATCGGGTATCTCATGCGGAAATGCAACATGAACACCGCTGCCGTTGTCCTGGCCCTGATCCTGGGGCCCCTGGGCGAAAAAGGACTGCGCCGGAGTTTGAGTCTTTCCGGCGGGGATGCAAGCATACTCCTTTCCACCAACATCTGCAAGATTCTGCTGGCCCTGTGCCTCCTGTCTCTGCTTTCTCCTTTTGTGATGAAGTTCTTCAAGAAGGAAAAGAAAGCAGATGAAGCAGTTTTGGCGGAAGAAGACAAAGAAATCGACGAAGCCAGTAAGAAAAACGAAATGAAATAAAAAGCGCCTTCTCACATCAAAAGACCCCTTGCGATGGAAGACGGACGGAGATTTGAAGGGGGTGCTGCCGCTGCAGCACCCCCTGTCAATTGTCAATGGAAACGCCGCTGATGCGGCTAACCCACCACCAGCCCTACGGCTGGTCCCCCGCCCTTGTCCACGGGACTAGGGCGGATATATGCGAGGAGGTTATTTGATGGAAGAAACACGTGTGGCAATCCTGGGCATCATCGTGGAGGACCCGGATGCTGTGGAAGAACTGAATGCCATCCTCCACGATTTCGGGCCCTATGTGATCGGCCGGATGGGTATCCCCTACCATGCCCGGAACATCCACATCATCAGCGTGGTGGTGGATGCACCCCAGGATATCATCAGCAATCTTTCTGGAAAGATCGGCAAACTAAAAGGGGTCTCTTCCAAGACGGCCTATGCCAAGGTCACTCCGGGCCATGAGAACCATGAAGGGTAAACTGCATTTTTGCCTGCCCTTCCTGGCGGTCTTTCTCCTGTGGGACTATGCCGCTTCCCAGGGCTTCTGGAGCAGCTACATCCTGCCCTCTCCGGCTCGGGTCTGGGGCACCCTGCTCCACATGCTGGAGAACGGGGAACTGTTCCGCCATATCCGGATCAGCCTCCAGCGAATCTTGTGGGGATTTTCCTGGGCCCTTTTGGCCAGCTGCCTGCTCAGCAGCCTGAACCTGCTCTTTCCCCGGCTCCGGAACTGCTACAGCGGCCTGTTGGAAGTGTTCCGCCACGTACCGCCCCTTTCCCTGATTCCCCTGCTGATCCTCTGGTTCGGTATCGGGGAACTGCCCAAGACCATCATCATCGTGCTGGCTTCCTTTTTCCCCATGTATCTCAATATGGATGACGGGTTCCGCCGCTGCGACCGGAAGCTGCTGGAAGTGGGCCAGATGCTGGGTTTTTCCCCTTGGAAATCCTTGTGGAAGATCCGTCTGCCTGCGGCTCTTCCAGGGATCCTCACGGGGCTCCGGATCGGTATGGGTTACAGCCTCCGGGCCATCATCGGAGCGGAAATGATTGCCGCCGACAGCGGACTGGGGTTCCTGATCTTGGACGCCCAGGCCATGAGCCGCAGCGATAAGGTCATCATCGGGATCCTGGCCATCGGTGCCCTGGGGCTGGTGCTGGACGGAATCTTCGCCCTTTTGGAAAGGAAGGTACTCTGTTGGATGCGCTGAAACTGGACCACATCACCAAAACCTACGGTCCCCGAGTGGTGCTCCGGGACCTTTCCCTTACCCTCTCTCCCCAGGAATGTACGGTGATCCTGGGGAAAAGCGGCTGCGGGAAGACCACCCTGCTCCGGCTCCTGGCCGGCCTGGAACAGCCGGATACGGGAACCATCAGCCGTCCCGCCGGACTGAAGCTGGGCATGATGTTCCAAGAAGCCCGGCTCTTTCCCTGGCTCACCTGCCGGGAAAACATCGCCCTGGGCCTCCCCCAAGGCAGCATCCCCCAGGAAGTGGACCACTGGCTCAGCCTGGTGCAGCTGACGGAAGCCGCGGATCAGTACCCAGCCCAGCTGTCCGGCGGGATGCAGCAGCGGGCGTCCCTGGCCCGGACCCTGGCCATGCACAGCGGACTGATCCTGATGGATGAGCCCTTTGCAGCCTTGGACTACTTCACCCGGGCCCAGCTCCAGCAGGAACTCCGGACCATGGTGGAACAGATGTCCATGGGGGTGGTGCTGGTGACCCACAATGTGGATGAAGCCCTGACCCTAGGGGACCGGCTGCTGATTCTTCGGGAAGGGACCATGGTCTGGGAAGAACGGCTTCCCCCAGGGAAACGGGACCTGCTCTCCCCCAACCTGATTGCCGTCAAAAAGCGGCTGCTGGAGGAATTGGCATAAGGGCTGCTGCCCAGCAGCCCGGTCAACGATTAGCTGTCGATGGCGTTTCCCTTCAAAAAATTTGCCTGCAAAGTTGATCAATCAGCAATTGCCTGCTGACAATCAATTTCTATCACATGAAAGGATCTGTTACCATGTCTTTGAAGAAAAAACTTTCTGTACTCCTGGCCTGCTGCCTGGTGGCGGCAGGAACTCTGGCTGTTGGGTGCGGCAGTGACAAATCTGCCCAGAAGGCAGCTGCCCCCAAAGTGGACAAAGTGAGCATCACCTATGTCCAGGCACCTCTCAACGTCCCCTCCATCGTGGAAAAAGCCAATCAGAGCTTTGAAAAGAAATTCAAAGAAAAGAACATCACGGCTTCTTATTCCACCATCACTTCCGGAGCCGACCAGACCGCTGCCCTGGCCAGCGGGGATATCCAGTTCCTGAACTGCGTAGGCGGCTCTTCCGTGCTCCTGAGTGCAGCCAACGGCAACGACATCAAGATCATCAGCCTCTATTCCCAGGCTCCCAAGGCCTTCAAGCTGTTTTCCAAAGACGGCAGCATCCAAAGTGCCGCTGACCTGAAGGGCAAGACCATTGCCGGACCCAAAGGCACCATCCTCCACGAACTGCTGGCTGCCTACCTCCAGAAGGCCGGCCTTTCCATGAAGGATGTGAAATTCGTTTCCATGGGTCTGCCGGCTGCAGCCTCCGCCCTGGAAAACGGCAGCGCCGACTGTGCCCTCCTGGCCGGGCCCCTGGCTTACAACGTGGAAAAGAAGGGTATGCATGTGGTCACCACCGGGGACGGCCTGGTTTCCGGCTTGACCGTCACCGCCGTCAGCGGCAAGTTCTATAAGGAACACAAAGACCTGGTGGATACCTTCCTGGCCGTCCAGAAAGAAACCTTGGACTTCATGAAGAAGAATCCGGACAAAGCCCTGGAAATGACTGCCAAGGCCACGGAACTGAAACCGGAAGCCGTCAAAGAAATGTATCCGCTCTACGATTTCAGCATGACCATCACCCCGGAAGCCATCGCTTCCTTGAAGAAGACCCAGGATTTCCTGGTCGCCTCGGGCATGATGGAAAAGAAAGTGGATGTGGATGGATTGTTTGTGAAGTAAAAAAAGTAGGGGTGTTGCACGTTGCGTGCAACACCCCTACTTTTTTTACCATAAACTCAACTGTTCTTCTTCTCCCTTTCCTTGGACCTTCTTCCGCACCTCTTCCAAAAAGGCCTGGGCGGAGGGATACTGGCGCAGCACATCCTGTTTCAGCTTTTGGAAACAGGCTTCTGTGGTCTCCACATCGCTGAGGGCCCGATGGGCATCTTGGTTCACCACATGGTACCAGGCGGCCAGATTGTTCAGCCGATGATGGGGCCACAGGGGAAACAAGGTCTGGGCCATGGGCAGCAGATCCACCCAATCATTGGCCAGGGGCCGAAACAGCTGTTCCTGGAACTGCTGCTGGAGGAACCCCATGTCAAAGCCTACATTGTAGCCCACCGCAACCCGGCTGCCCAGGAACTTTCCGAAGGCTTCCAGGGCTTGCCGGGGCTGGGGAGCAGCGGCCAGCATCTCATCGGTGATGCCGGTGAGCTGGGTGATGAAAGGAGAAACATAATGGCCGGACAAGGGAGTCCGGGGTTGGATCAGGGTAGAAAAAGTCCTCCCCCGCTTCCCCTGGACCACTTCCAGGGCCCCGATCTCGATGATCTGGTCCCGTTCCGGATCGAGCCCGGTGGTTTCCAGATCCACCACCACATAGGTTTCCGGGAAGGCCAGCTGACTCCTGCCAGTACCCGGCAGGGTACCGGCAAAAGATTTTTCCTGTTTTTTCATATGATATCCTGCTGCTTTCAGCCAAACAAACGGGCAAAGAAGCCTTTCTTCTTTTCGTAAGGTTCCACTTTAAAACTGACTACCTGATAGCCCGTCTGATCGATGACTTTCCGGATTTTTTCCTCTTCGATGGGTTTTTCCGCAATGATGTCCGTTTCCTTTTTGGAACGGGAAGAAGAAACCGAATCTACGGAAAACGCATTCCGGATCGCATCGTTGATATGGGATTCACACATGCCGCAGGCCATGCCTTCGACACCAACAATCATTTTGACCATAGTCCATCCTCCTTGCTGGAATACCCTATACCTCGTATGGGTATTCCCGTGTCCTTTATTATAGAAGAATCCTAGGATTTGTCAAGGAGGAATCCTGTCTCACTCTTTTTTCAACAATTTTTCCAGTTCCGGCATCACATCGAACAGATCCCCTACGATGCCGTAATGGGCGAATTGGAAAATGGGTGCCTCAGGGCTCTTGTTCACCGCCACGATGAGCCCGGCCTCCTGGATTCCCAGTTTGTGCTGGATGGCACCGGAAATCCCCAGGGCAATGTAGATTTTGGGAGCGATTTTCTTGCCGGTGACGCCCACCTGCCATTCATAAGGGGCCCAGCCTGCATCCACCAACGGTTTGGAAACTCCGAAGGCCGCTCCGATCCGTTTGGCAAAGGATTGGACTTCCCGCATGCCCTCTTCGTTCTGGACGCCCCGCCCGGCGCCCACCACGATTTCCGCCGTATCCAGATCCAGCACCTCTTTGATCTGCTCCAGGGGCGTGAAATCCAGCACCTTTACAGCCGGTTTTGCTTCTGCCGTTTCCAATGGCACCGGGAAGATTTCCCCTTTTCGGGAAGCATCTTTGGGATTGCCGTGGAAGATCTTGTCGCTGACCGTGCCCAGCTGAGGCCGGGTAGTGGTCTGGATCTTTACGAACAGCTTACCGGTGTAGGCAGGACGGATCCAAGTGAGGGTATCGTCCTCCCCTTCGTACCGCACATCGATGCAGTCCGCCACCAGGCCCGCATCCAGGCGGGCGGACAGCCGGCCGCCCAGATCCCGGCCGTTGGGAGAAGCGCCGATGAAGAGGACGCTGGGAGTATACAGGCTCAGGGCTTTGGCCACGGCTTCCGTATAGGGCCCGGCGTCAAAAGATGCCAAACTGGGTGCCTGGAGCAGGGCCACCCCATCGGCTCCGTAAGCAATGGCTTCTTGGGCAGCCCCTTCCAGATTTTCCCCGGCCAGGATGCCCAGCACCTGGTTGGGACGGGCAGCAGCCAGCTGACGGGCCTTGCCCAAAAGTTCCACACTGAGGGAAGTGAGCCTGCCGTCAGAGGTTTCCAGATAGACTCCGATATTGTTTTTCCATTCCATGATTGCTTCCTCCTTACAGCAGGTTTTTCTTCCGCAGTTCATCCACCAAGTTGGCGGCAGCTTCCGCCGGAGTGGACCCTTGGATCAGGGTGCCCACCGGCTGGGGTTCCGGTGCGAACAGTTCCGTTACCCGGGTGGCAGAACCGGCCTTCCCCGCTTTTTCCGGGGCCAGATCGATGTCCTCCAGACGCCACACAGGGAATACGGCCTTTTTGGCAGCCATTTTTCCCCGGATCCCGGGCGTCCGAGGATTCCCGCATTTTTCCGTGACTGAGATCACCGCTGGGAGGGCAGCCTGGAGGGTCTCTACGCCGCCCCGATTGAGCCGGCGGATGGTGGCCTGCCCCTCCTTCACTTCCAGTTCATCTGCATAAGAAAGCAGGGTCATGCCCAGCCGCTGGGCCAGGGCCGGAGGGATCTGACCAGTGTCCCCATCGGTGGACCGTTTGCCCGCCAGCACCAGATCCAGAGGCCCCAGTTTGGCCAGTGCCGCCGCCAGGATCTGTCCCGTAGCTAAAGTATCGGAGCCGGCCATCCGTTCATCGGAGAGCAGGATGCCCTTGTCCGCTCCCAGGGCGATCCCTTCCCGAAGGATATCGCTGGCCAGGGCAGTGCCCATGGTCAGGAGGGTCACCGTGCCCCCTTCCTGATCTTTCAGGGCCAGGGCTGCCTCCAGAGCATGGAGATCCACTGGGTTCAGCATGGAAGGCGCCCCCACCCGGACCAAGTTATTGTCCCCGGACAATTGGATATCGGAAACGGCCGGTACCTGTTTCACCAATACAGCAATATTCATGATTGCAGCCTCCTTTATGGTAAAATACTGTTTTTTCTGTCTATAAAGATTATACTATGGATTTGAAGTTTTCGCAACTGATAATTATTATTGATTTTTTATCCTGTCATAAGGGAAAGGGCTGTTGCCTGTGCAACAGCCCCTATTTTATTCCCCAAAGGGATACTTGAAGATCCCAATGGGTCCTTTTTTCCATTGATACGATGTGTCGTTGAGGGCGAAGATAGCCCGTTCACCCCATTTGTTGATCCCCAAGATGGTCAGGGACGCTGGGCGGATGTCGAAGGAAATCTTCTTTTCCGCCACTTCTTCGATGGAAAGGCCCAACCAGGCAAACAGGATGTTCTGGATGGTCCCCTTATGGGAGACGACGATCAGGTCCCGCTCTTGTTTTTCCAGTTCCCGGAAGCCCCGGAGAGTCCGTTCATAGAAGGTACGCCGGGTCTCGCCCCCATCATAATTCACATGGTCCAGCTCCCGGCCGGTTTCCGGCGGGTGGTAAAAAGCCAAGGCTTCTTTTTTGTTCAGCCCCGCAGCCTTCCCATTGTTCTTTTCCCGCAGGAAAGGAAAACACTCCACCTGATCCGCCCCCAGGGTCTGGGCGATGATCTCCGCTCCCGTCCGGGCCCGCTGGAGGTCGCTGGAAACGATCCGGGGCAGGCTCCGTCCAGAAAAATCCCAGGCCAGACAGTCCGCCAGCTGCTGGAACTGCCGTTTTCCCCGTACCGTCAGGGCTGAATCCGTCCAGCCTCCCGTCAGTTCTTTTACATGATGATCGGCTTCCCCATGTCGAATCAGCAAAATCATGATGCCGTTCCTTCCTTATATATACCGTTTCAGGGTAATGGCATACCGTCCCTTTTTGGTGGTCCCCCGGACTTCCGCCAGTTCCACTCTCCCCCGGGAACGGAAAGAGATCACATCCCCTTCCTTCACCGTCTGGGAAGGGCTCTTGGCATCCTGCCAGTTCAGCTTCACATTCTGCCCCTTGATCTCATCCGCCATCCGGCTCCGGGACACCCCATAGCCGCTGGCCGCCACCGCATCCAGCCGCAGGGCCGCTACCGTCGCAGAAATCAGCTTGATTTTCTGTTCCTTTTCCTTCAGGTCCGTCAGGGGGATTTCCTTCACTTCCACCGTGGCCGCCCCGATCTTGGTCAGGTTGCTCAGGACGAAATCCACCATGGGGGTATCCACCACCAGCTGGGCCCCTTCGTCGATGAACACGATATCCCCTAGGATCTCCCGTTTGCAGCCCAGGCCCATGAAGGCTCCCAGCACATCCCGATGACCGATGTCATAATACCGCTTGTCCCAGAGCACTTCCAGGGCCGTGATGGCAAAATCCGGCTGGCCATAGAAATCTTCTGCGATGAAAGCTGCCTTCTGCCGTTCCGCATTCTGGAAGCCGCCCCCCATTTCGATCCGTACCTGGGGGAAGTTGGCTGCGACGATCTCCGCCACATTCTGGCCATGAGGGTCTAGGAATCCGGACACCTTGAACCGCCGGCTCTTCCGGGCCCCTTCCGCCAGATCCAGCAGCTGGGCCGCCAGTTCCGTATCTCCGCTGGCCTTGAAATACCGTAATACCGTTTCCCGTTGTTGCGTGGTGTTTGCCATATTATTTCTTCAATGCGGCGCTCCGGTCCAAGACCGCCTGTACCGCATCGTAAAACGCTCCTCTCACTCCATGATTTTCCAGGGCTTTGATCCCCGCGATGGTGGTGCCGCCGGGGCTGGTCACCTGGTCCCGCAATTGGGCCGGATGGAGCCCGGTCTTCAGTCCCATGACGCCGCTGCCGGCCATGGTCTGGGCCGCCAGTTTGATGGCCAGGGCACGGGGCAGTCCCGCCATGACCCCTGCATCCGCCAAGGCATCCATCACCACAAAGAAATAGCCAGGGCCGCAGCCGCTGATGGCCGTAATGGCTTCCATGGCCTTTTCATCCACCCGTACCGTTTCCCCGCAGGATTGGAAGATGGTCTCGGCCAGTTCCAGGGTCTCTTCACTGACCTGGCTGTCCGCCGTCAGCGCCGTCATCCCCATCCCCACAGCCAGGGGAGTATTGGGCATGGAGCGGATCACCGGATGGCCCGGCACCAGAGCATGGAGCATGGCCAAGTCGTAGCTGCCCATGATGGAAAGGATATTGGCCTTTTCCGGCAGGGCGTCCACCAGAGCCTGGTCCACGGCGGTTTTTGCCATCTGGGGCTTTACTGCCAAGATCACCAGATCCGCCTCTTTCACCGCTGCGCTGTTGTCGCCGGTCACAGCGATCCCATAAGTTTCCTGCAGATAGGCCTGCCGTTTGGCCGTAGGCACAGCGGCGGTCACTTGTTCCTTCTTTACCAGGCCGCCTCCCAGCATGCCTTTCAGGATGGCTTCTCCCATCGCCCCGCAGCCGATGAAAACGATCTTATACCCTTCGTTTATCTTTGCCATGGATCATTGCTCCCTTCTGACCCGAAATTGGTGTTTTCCGTATCGATATCCACATTGGGAGGGGCGCACACCAGCAGATTCCGGCCGATTTTCCGCAGAGTCCCATCCAGGGCATAGATGGTCCCGCTGATGAAATCGATGATCCGCTTCCGCACGTCCGCATCCGTATCTTCGAAATTGATCACCACCGGCTGGTTCTTGCACAAGTAGTCCGCCATCTTCTGGGAATCATTGAAATCGATGGGTTCGATGACCACCACGCTCACCGGGCTCCGGTTTACAGGCATGGAAAGTACCTTATCTCCGCTCCGGGTAGAAGTCGGTTCCTCCCGCTTTTCCTCGGTGGAACTGGTATAATCCTTATCGAACACCTTATCATAAGGTTTTTCGTAAGGTTTGTCATAGGACTTATCATACTGGTCGTAGCTCTTTTCCCGCCAGGTACCGGAACCGCTGCCGAACATAGGGACCACTTTCCCCTCTTCCTGGTTCGCCGTGGTCTCTTCTTCTTCCTGTTTGCCGGGATCCCCGTCGTACACCCCGATGTATTCCAAGATTTTTTTGAGTTTTTTCATACAATCCACCATTTCTGTTTAAAATTTAAGGGAGTAGTCCCGGGCCCCGAAGAGAGCGGAACCCACCCGGACTTCATTGGCCCCTTCTTCCACGGCGATCCAATAATCGTGGGTCATGCCCATGGAAAGGATATCCACTGCATCGCTGTGGAGGGCATCCCGGAGGAACAGGAAATCCCGATACCCGGCAGCGAACACCGGCCGGGTCTCTTCCACATTGTCCGTCGCCTGGGCAATCACCATCACGCCCCGTACCCGGATATGGGGATACTGGGACAGTTCCGGCACTGCCGCCCGGAAATCTGCCGGTGCAAAGCCGCTTTTCTGCACTTCGCCCGCTTCGTTGATCTGCAGCAGCACATCCTGGACCTTATCCAGTTCCGCTGCGGCTTTTTCCAGATGGCCCAACAGCTTCAGACTGTCCACACTTTCAATCAAGTCGAAATGTTCCACCGCATGTTTGGCCTTATTGGTCTGCAGATGGCCGATGAGATGCCAGTGGCCTCCCTTGGGCAGCACCGCCTGCTTGTGCATGGCCTCTTGGACCCGGTTTTCCCCGATCTCCGTGAGTCCGGCCGCCAGGGTTTCCGTAACGATTTCCGCCGGATGGTTCTTGGTCACCGCCAGGATGGTCACCTGGTCCCCCGTTACTTTCGGTTCTGTCCGTTTATCCAGTGCATCCTTGATCTTGGCTTCGACTTCTGCGATTTTATCCTGTAACATGGGAATTCCTATCTCCTTTTATTTTTTGTAAATGACTCCATAGAGCCGTCCTGTCTTCCCCTTTTCTGCCCGGTAGGAGAAGAACCGGTCCCGATGGCAGCTGGTGCAGCAGTCAGCCCGGAAGATCTGCTCCCGGGGGACCCCCGCTTCCATAAGCTCCAGGGTGTTCAGTTCCCACAGGTCCAACAAGTAATGGCCGGTCCCATGGGGTTTCAGGCAGGAAGGATAAGCTGCTGCCCGGTCCGCCACCTCCTGGCTCACTTCATAGCAGCAGGGACCGATGGAAGGCCCGATGCCTGCCATCACATCCCGGGGTTCCGTCCCGAAGGCTTCCTCCATGGCTTCCAGGGCCTGGGGGAGGATCTTCCCCACACTGCCCCGCCAGCCTGCATGGACCGCCCCGATGACGCCCCTCTTGGGATCCACCAAAAGGATGGGGACACAGTCTGCAAAAGAAATCAACAGGGGCAGCTGGGGACAGTCCGTCACCATCCCATCGGTTTCCGGAATGGCATCCTCCAAAGAATAGATCCCTTTCCCTGCGTCTTTTTCCGTCACCACCGCCACATGGGTCCCATGGACCTGCTGGCAGGCCACGGCCCGTTCCAGGGGAAAGCCCAGGGCTTCCGCCATTTTCTGCCGGTTGGCCAGCACATGGTCCCGGTCATCCCCCACATTGTAGCTTAGGTTGAGCCCTCCCGGGAACAGCGTACTGCAGCCCCCAGTCCGGCAAAGGAACCCATGGACCACATCCCACTGGTCCCAGGCAGGGAAACAGCCCCATTCCACACCCTTTGCCCCTGCAAAGGAAAAATCAGCCACGCTCCCCACCTCATTTCATCTCATTTTCTGCTGGTCAAGCCTTGCCTGAAAACATTCCAGCAACTTTCATTGTACTGTTTTTTTCCTGTTTTGTAAACGTTATAACACGGCTTCCATCCGCCGGATCATGGTCTCCAGGACTTTCAGCCGAGCGTACAGTTTATTGTTGGCTTCCACCACCGTCCAAGGAGCCTCCCGGGTATCCGTCCGGTACAGCATCTCGTTCACCGCATCCACATAAGCATCCCATTTGTCCCGGTTCCGCCAGTCTTCCGGGGTGATCTTCCAGGTCTTGTTGGGGTCATTTTCCCGGTCCTGGAACCGTTTCAGCTGTTCTTCCCCATCGATCTGCATCCAGAATTTCTGGACGATGATCCCCTGCTTCACCCACTGGGCTTCCATATCGTTGATCTCTTCATAGGCCCGGCGCCATTCACTGATCTTGGCAAAGCCTTCCACCCGTTCCACCAGTACCCGGCCGTACCAGGTCCGGTCGAAGATGGCGATTTCCCCCGGTTCCGGGAGCCGGGTCCAGAACCGCCACAGATAATGGAACTGTTTCTCCCATTCATTGGGGGCACTCACCGGATTCACCCGATAGCCCAGAGGGTCGAAAGATTCCGACAGCCGCTTGATGGCGCCGCCCTTGCCTCCAGCATCCTGTCCTTCGAAAGCCACCACCGTGCTGATTTTCCGTTTGGCCAGTTCATACTGGAGCTCTCCCAGCCGTTTCTGGTATTTCTTCAGCTTCTTGTCGTATTCTTCCTGTTCCATAGGCTGCCAAGGGGTGTAGCGGCCGAGGATATCGGGGATGGAAAGGTCCTTGGCCGGCCCTTTTTCCGGATCAACTGGCCGCTGCCGATCCTTCAGGGCTTCTTCCAGGGCCGTGATCAGCACCCGGAAGACGGCCTCGGTGCCAGTCCGCTTGTCTTCCATAGGGACGATGTGCCAGGGTGCCAGATCCGTATTGGTGGCTGCCAGCATGTCTTCGTAGACCTTCCGGTAGGCATTGTAATCGATTCCCTCGATGCCGCCGGGGGCCAGCTTCTCCCACCGGCTGCCCATAGTCTCCTGGCCTTTTTCCATGTTCTCCTTCTGTTTCTTCTTGGAAATATGGGTGAATATCTTGATCAGGACGCAGCCTCCCTGGACCAGCTCCCGTTCAAAGGCATTGATCTCATCGAATTTCACATCGTACCATTCCGAGGCTTCATCCGGGTCCCCCACCGCATGTTCATTCCGCAGGAAATACCAGGCCCGGTGATGGATGCAGATCTGCCCAGCTGGAGGCAGCTCCTTCCAGAACTGGAGGAAAAACGGGCTCTCCTTTTCTTTCTCCGTAGTCTTGGAAGCAGAAAACACCCGGAAGCCCCGAGGGTCCAGGGCGTGGATCACCTTGTTGATCAGTTCGCTGCGCCAGGACGCCCGGAACCCTTCGAATAGGATGACCACCGGGATCTTGGCATCCCGGATGGAACGCTGGAGGAAGCCCAGACGGTTCTCTTCCTCCCCCATGAGTTCCGTGTATCTTTCTTTGGAAATCTTCGTTTTCAGATCGATTTTATCCAGCATATGACTGCCTTCTTTCCCACTTGCCTGTGATACCTTATTATAACACGAAAAGGGTGCTGCATCGGCTGCAGCACCCTAGAGAATACGCTCAATTATTTGATTTTGTTCGGGCAATCTTTGTTTTCAGCCAGATCTTTCAGGTTTTCGAAGGAAATCTCTACCATATTCTTGACGGCTTCGTCGGTGTTGGAACCCAGATGGGGAGTGATCAGGACTTTGGGGTACAGGACAACCAGTTTTTCGAACAGCGGGTTTTCCAGTTTCTGGCCTTCCAGATCCTTCCCAAAGATTTCGGCTTCGCCGTCCAGCACGTCGCAGCCGTAGCCATCCAGTTTGCCGCTTTCCACGGCTTCAATGACCGCTTCCGTATCCACCAGCTGGCCCCGGGCGCAGTTGATCAGGATGGCGCCGTCTTTCATCTTCTTCAGGAAATCACGGGTGACCAGGGCACCGTTTTCTTTGATATAGGGAGCATGGATAGTGACGATATCGGATTTAGCCAGGACTTCATCCAGTTCCACCTGGGTGCAGAAGTCTTCGATCCCTTTGATCTGGAACACATCCTGCCCAATGACCGTAGCACCCATGCCGTGAAAAATCTGTGCAGCCACGCGGCCGATCCGGCCCAGGCCCACCACACCCACGGTGCAGTTGCGGACTTCTTTGGAGAACATGACGGAATCCACTTCAAAATTCTTCTTGGCCGTGCGGGAAGTGGAATAAGCGGTATGACGCAGCAGCATCATGGCTTGGGTCACAGCCATTTCCGCAATGGCATTGGGGGAATAACGAGGAACAAAAGCCATAGGGAAGCCCAGTTCCTTGGCATAGGCAACATCGATATGGTCCGTGCCGGCAGTACGGGTGAGGACGTATTTCACGCCCAGTTCTTTATAGATATCCAGATTCTGTTTGTTGGCAAAGCAGTTGCCCCGCAGCAGCACGGCATCGAACCCTTTGGCCATTTCAGCAGATTCTTTCGTATTTAAATAATCGGGAACGAGTTTCAGGTCGTAGCCGAAGTTCTTGTTACAGGCCTCAAAAATGGGCACTTCCACGTCTCGTACACCATAACACAAAACCTTCATAGCAATACCCTCCTATATCATTGAACACACAATTTGGGCAAGCCGGAGCCCCTCCAGGATTGCCCATTGCCTATATTGTAGCATGGAACCTAAAAAATTCCAATGTTTTTCGTATTTTGTATACAAATTGATGGAATATTTTGAGAAAAATTAAAAAAGGATATCATCTACCCTCTGGGCGGCCGGGAGGGGCGGGCCGTAGG